>Ga0209337_1003241_pt1 | contig 11500 bp, 16 predicted proteins | sample LinPmetageLP53_FD_184044 | JGI IMG/M metagenome (GOLD analysis project Ga0209337, IMG submission 184044) | Marine viral communities from the Pacific Ocean - LP-53 (SPAdes) (version 2) | ecosystem: Environmental > Aquatic > Marine > Oceanic | place: Pacific Ocean | collected 2010-02-08 | reverse complement strand
CGACCGGCGCGACGAATCGCGCTCCTGAACTCCGCGACTTCTGCGCCGTTCATGGCGTACCCATGCGACCGCGCCCACCACAGTCGGCGCACTCGGTGAAACCGTCCGACGTGCCCTCACCCTCACAGGTAGGGCACTCCGACGAGGCGAGCCACGCACGGAACTGGGCTAGGGTTAGCCGCGGGCCGCACCACATCAGGTAACACTGGTCCCGGTAGCTCTCGTGGGAGGGAGCATCAAGCGTCACCCGCAGGACGTCGGGAGAGTACGCGCTGAGTCCGCCTAACCATCCCGCACGGTGGGTAAGAGCGGGGAGAACCTCGTCAACCGGTCCCCGTGTCAGGTACTGGTAGCGGTCCCCGTGGCACACATACACCGCGCATTCTCGGGCGCGGTGTGTGGGGTCATCCTGGTATGTGGGCCACTTAGGCACCCTGCACCCTTCGATCTCGGTCATATCGGTCGGCACACTGTCTCCGTCGTTCTGCAGTATACATAACACGCTACACGCGCGCGGCCCGTCGCTATGCGGGGTTGACGTTCCCTTGACAACCGCGCATAATCGGCGTTCGCCCGTGGACAAGTAGTTCACCACACGAACCAATTCGTGCCGAAGTAGTACACCCCCGAACTACTATCATCGGGGCTGAAACAGTACGGGCTCGTGACGGCTCGTGGCTCATGACATTCGATGACATGCACGTTGCAGTGCATCGTGTCATAGTGCTTTCAGACTGACACGGAGACTGAGATGGAGCGAACGATTCACGACACCCCGCAGCGAGTGGCCTACGATGGGCAGTTTGGGACCATCATAGGGCACGTCGGCTACATCGGCGGCCGCCAGGGGCTACAGCCGGGCGTCATCTACGACATAGAGTGGCTCATAGGAGGCACCGACGAGATGTCGGGGGTGCACCTCGTAGAGGTGAGCGAGCAACAATACACAACACGCCGTGAGACACTCGCCAGGGAGGAAGCGCTAGACCAGCCCCCAGCAGCTAGTGCTGCACGAGTAGCAGCACTGGAACGGGCCGCCCGCTTTCTCGTAGGAGCATCCACACGGAGGGGCGGCCTAGACTGGAACGAGTTGTACTACGCCTACGAACTCGCTGAAATAGCCCTAGAGATCGAGTAACGTGCAGCAGACCGACACGGAGACCGACATGGCAACGCACAGAATCGCCCTGACGACCCGCGACGATGAGTTCGTGGAGACGAAGGACTCAAGGGGCCACTGGGCCATCCATGGCAAGAGGGGCTCGTGGACCGTCACGCACGTACCCACCGGGCTCGTGGGTCACCGCAGCAGCCGACTTGCCGACGCCCGCGTGTGGATGCGCGGCGCCGCGTCCGTCTTCGTGTCCAAGCCCGAAGCGGGTTGGACCTTCGGCAAGGTGAGCAAGGCTACCCTTGCCCGCCTGACCGCGTGCAACGAGGCGGGGCTCGCAGCCATCGAGACCAAGACCAAGGCCAAGACCAAGGTCAAGCCCAAGCACGACCCGGACGCAGTGCCGCACCTGTGCGCGCACCGGGGTGCGGTCGCCCGCGCCATTTTCTGCAAGTGCGGCTCCATCCTCGACTGTCGCAAGTCGGTGAGCATTGACGCCACCGTCCTGTGCAGCCGCTGTGCCGACAAGGTGGCCGCCAAGGTGGGCCGCCCGTGGCCTGCACTCACGGCCCGCATCACGGACGGTCGAGCGTTCGACGCCGCAACTTGGGCCATCGCCGACATGATGTACGGGGGCTGAACGATGCACGACAACGACACCCTGCAACTGCTGCTCTCTGTGCTCGACGTTCTGGACATGAACGTCGACCGTGAAGACCAGACGTGGGATGACTTTCAAGCCCTGATGGCAGACCTGCCGATTGAACCTCATGAGGCTCGTGCCATCGAGGCGCTAGTGGCACACATTGTTGCTGTGGGTAGGCGCGGCCCCGTGCCTGGCTCTACCCCTCCTACCCCTACTACGGAGACTGACGATGGCATCCCCTTCTGATGACAGTAAGGCGGCTCTGCGCCGCGAGATGCTCACGCGGGACATCATCCCATGGACGCACTTCGTGGAGGCTGGCGGCGACATCCGTGCGGTCTACCGTGAAGCCATCCAGCATGGCGACAACACCCTCGCGCTCAAGGCGTCTCGTGCCCTAGCGCGGAGGTCCCGGTGAGGTTGCTCGACCTCTTCGCAGGTGCTGGGGGCGCGTCCCTCGGCGCCGAGCGTGCGGGCTACACCGTAGTCGCGGCCGCCGAGTGGGACGCCGATGCGTGCGCGTCCCCACAGGGGACCGTAGGCGCCTCACCGTCGAGGAGTCCGGGGTGCTTCAAGACTTCCCCGCTGACTACCCTTGGCAGGGGCGCACCAAGCGTTCCCGGTTCCAGCAGGTGGGCAACGCTGTACCGCCCCGGCTCGCCGAGGTCATCCTCGGCGCCTTGGGGGGCTCGAGGTCGTGACATCTCACGACACACGCGGCTCGTGGCCGTGCAGTAGATAGACTGCGTCACCTCATCACGGGGTGGCGCTCACGTAGACAGATAGGAGTACACAGTGGCCGAGTTGACCGAGTACGAGAAGAGCCAGACCATTGCCGCCGAGAGCGGCGTAGAGGCCGCGCTGCGGCTCGTCAACCGCAACGGCTGGATCGTCGTGGCCGTGTGGCCCTCGACCTACCTGCGCGACGATGGGTACCCCGTGGCCCACGCCGTCGTGTCTGACACGGGGCGGGGGCCCGACGAGGGCGAGACCTTCGCCGTCCACATCATGCACACGGTGGACTATGCAAGCTACAGTCACCTGGCTCATGGTGAGTACGGACTGTCGATCGCGGTTGCTCGCCGCCTCGCGTTCCTCCGCGCGCAGGAAGCCCGATGAGGTGCCGCGAAGAGCGTGAGGACCACGACGCCGACGAGGCCGAGGGGGGCAACGAGTTGCTCACGCGCAGCCGTATCCCCTGGGGGCGCTTCGAGCGCCTCGGAGGGGACATCAGAGCCCTGTACTACGAGGCACGCCTATACGGCGACACCGACCTGGCACGCCGCGCGGCTCGTGCCCTTGCGCGCCGGGGGCGCCATGTCTGACGTGGCACTTACACGCGAACAGATGCCGGCAGTTGTGCTGGCTGTGCTAGACCAACTGCGCGCGCCGATGGAGGCCGTAGTGTCGGTCACCCTCGCCCGCTACCCAGGATACCACGTTGTGCCAGGCGGCGCGTGGCATGTGCTGCTCTGGTGCGGTCTGGCGGAGGATCGGAACACTGCGTTGCTAGCGACGTTGCAGTCAGTGGAAGTCCGGTGTGACGGTGTCCACCACACTGCGATCTGCCACGTCTGTCAGCTACCGGGCGGCAACCCCCCGCCCAACATCGTTGCCCTTTCTTGGATTGACTGATGGGAGTGGGGCTGCTTCCCTTCGTGACCGAGGGCTTCCTCACACCCTACCAGCAGGGCGTGCTCGACGACCCCCGGTCTAGCCTCCACCTCTGGTGGGCGTGCGGGTCGGGGAAGACCCTGGCGGCCCTTGCGTGGCTCACGAAGGGACCGCCCAATGAGAAGGTCGTCATCATCACCCGCTCGCCTACGCGGTCTCAATGGGCTCGTGAGGCGCAGAAGTACACGACCCTGCGCCCGCAGGTCCTGGCGGGGCGCACGCCCTACGAGCCAGAGCCCGCGACCCGCGTGGTGGTGCTGTCCTGGGCTGTCGTCCGGGACTGGGCTGACTACCTCATCCGGTGGGCTCGTGGCTCCCGGCTGGCCATCGTGTGGGACGAGCTGCACAAGGGCAAGGCATGGAAGCGCAAAGAGAGGCTCGTGGTCGGCAACGACATCAGCTACGTGTGGCTCGACAATCGAGCGGCCGCGTGCGCCAAGCTCGCGAAGGCATCGCACCGTCGCCTAGGGCTCACGGCCACACCGATGCGGGACCGCAGGTCTGACCTGTGGGCGCAGCTCGACCTCGTGCAGCCCGGCGAGTGGGGCCGCAACTGGGACTTCGTCCACCGCTACTGTGACGCACGCCCCGGGGCTCATGGCGGCGTGGACACCAGTGGTGTGTCGAACTGCGACGAGCTGCGCGCCAGGCTCGACCGCGTGACCAGCGTAGTGACCAAGGTTGAGGCCAGCAAGCACCTGCCCCCGCTTACACGCAGCCTCATCTACCTGTCGAAGGCGGACCAGACCCGGCCCGCAGGGTTCGCCCGCGAGATGAAGCGCGCCGCAAAGCAAGGGCCGCACGCTCTCTTCGAGATGCAGCTCCTCGAAGCCGCCAGCCGCAAGCGCATCTGGATTGCTGACGCGGTGCGGGATGCTGTGCTTGAGGACAACCAGAAGGTGGTGGTCTTCACCGGGCGTCGCAAAGATGCTGAAGCCCTCGCGGGGCTCGTGGCTACCCGGCTGAAGAAGAAGGGAGCTCCGATGTGGTGGGGGCATGGTGGCTTCTCGACCAAGGAGCGCGAGCAGATGGTCCTCGACTACGCTGCTACCGAGCAGGGCTGCGCCTTCATCGGCACGACCGATGCCTTCGGTGAAGCAGTCGATGGGCTCCAGAACACAGACCTCGCCATCTTCGGGCTACTGCCCTGGACGCCGGGACAGGTGACGCAGGCCGAGGGGCGCTTCAGTCGCCATGGCTCGAAGCGGTCGGTACACATCATGTACACGATAGCCGAGGGCACAGTCGACGAGGGCTTCGCCGACCGGCTGAACGAGAAGCTCGAGCAAGTGACCGAGACACTGGACGACCCCACAGCAGCAGGCATCGCCTCGACGCTGATGGGTGTCGACGACGAAGACAAAATCATTGCCGGGCTCATGGCCCGGTTTGCTTGAGGAGGCACCATGACAACAGCAAGGTCTGCGTGGACAACAGACGGGCTCGTGAAGAACCCACCTCCTCCCGAGTTGACTGTGATCAACTTCAGTGGTGGGGTGCAGTCCACCGCCCTAGTGTACATGCTTCTCGAGGGGTTCCTCACAGCCCAATCACCCGTGCTTGTACTGAATGCTGACCCTGGTATGGAGATGACGGGTACGCAGGCTACAGTGCGCGATGTGTTCGCTCGCTGTCATGATGCGGGCATCCCAGCTTACACAGCTCCCGGCCCCAACTTGTATGAGCATCTGCTCGACACGTCTCAGACACGCTTGGACAACCCTCCCTACTTCGTCGCAAAGGAGAAAGGCAAGCGTGGACGCCTTCGACAGAAGTGTACGAGGGAGTTCAAAATCCGCCCGATGGACCGGGCCATTCGGAAGGAGATGCGAGAGCGCGGGATCAAGCTGGGAACAGGTGTCGTCGAGAAGTGGATTGGCTTCCCTTTAGACGAGAGGCACCGGTTCAGCCTGCCCTCGCAGAAGTACGTGAGGTTCTCCTTTCCTCTGGCCCACTTGGGTATGACCAAGCAAGACGTGCGACAGTGGCTTCAGGTCAACGGCTACCCGATTCCTGTACGCTCTGTGTGTGCGGGGTGCTTTGCCCACGCGCCCGCTGACTTCCGACGTATGCGGGAGGAAGACCCGGCCGCGTTTGCCAAGGCTGTCACTATCGACAGAGTTGTACGCCACCACCCCGCAATGGGTGCCAAGTACCCAGTGTTCGTGTCTGACTCGTTGCAGCCTCTTGAGGACCTTTGCGCGACCGACGACGCTGACCGCACCGAGTTGTCCTGCGACTCTGGCTACTGCTTTCTGTAAGACTACTACTAAGGGAGTGACGATGCTGAACATGGACTTGGACGTGATGGACAAGCTGGTCGAGATGCTCGACAACAGCGAGATGAACGTCATGGAGAAGGTGACGCTTCTCTTCGCGACGGCTGGCTGCATCATCGAGCTTGAAGCCCCGGCCGCGTTGGAGATGGAGGAGTGGGCCGAGATTGGCTACGCCGCCATCGCTCGGGCTCGTACAGTGCGTAGGCTCATCGACGGCGACCCCGAGACGTTGGCCGCTGCAGCCATCGGCGATGCGTGATGCTCAACTTCTGTCTTGTTGTGGCGGCAACTGGCTGCCTGTGGTTGGGGTTGCATGGTCTGTCGATGGTCCTACGGGCAGCGGTCGGGAAGTTGGTTGAGCTTGGGGCACGACGGGTGGAGCGGCGAGCGCATTGGTGTAGGGCTGTTGCCGAAGTTGAGTCACTGGGGGTGACCGATGCCCAAGCTGATTGACCCAGGCCCCTCACGCCGGGGCTGGCACAGGCTCCAGCTCGTGCTTCAGTGCCCGCGCAAGTACGCCATCCGTGCTGCGAGGAAGCACGGGGGCACCGTCCTCCCCACGACGCGAGCCCCCTTCATCAAGGGCGGGCTGCTCCACACGGCGCTCGCGCATCGGTACACCCTACGGGCTGACCCGGAGGCGGACGTGTACCAGCCCCTGGATGCCATCGACAAACAAATCGAGGCGCAACCCAACCCCCAGGACTGGGAAGAGCACAAGGGGCTCGTGGCGCAGACGTACCTTGAGTACGAGCTGCACTGGGCCTCCGAGCGGTGGGAGACTGTGGCTGTCGAGAAGGAGCTCACAGCGACCATCCGGGATGAGCGCAGAGACGTGGGCTACCTCTACACCCAGCGGCTGGACCTGGCGGTACGCAACCCAGCCACGGGGCTCGTGTACTTCGTGGACCACAAGTCAGCCTCACGGCTGACCTCGTCGACCGCTCGGAGGTACAGCCTGTCGGGCCAGTTCCGTGGCTACAACTTCTTCGGGCGCGGACTGCTTGGGGATAAGTTCGGCGGGACCATCCTCAACCTCGTCCAATGGCCAGATAAGAAGGGGAATGTCAAGCTCCTACGAACTGACCTAAGCCCGGCGCCACACGCCGACAAGACATTCCGTGACACAGTTGTCCATGCCGAGAGGTTAATCCATGACCTCCGAGACAGACACGGACACGAGACACTGAACCCGATGACGTGGCCCGGCGCGCATCACGAGACCGCGTGCTGGACCCAGTACGGCGCCTGTGACAATCATGACCGATGTGAGTGGGGGACTGAATGAGACAGCACGTAGTGGGCATCACGTACGGAGAGGCCAAGACAGGTAAGACACTGTCGATGGTGAGAGCTTTCCCCGAGGCCCTGTTCATCGGGCTGCCCGGCGCCATGTTGTGCGCCAACTACCTAGGGTGGGAACCCAAGGTGCTCGAGGTCAAGGGGGAGCAGGGTTTCAAGCACATCACGGATGTGGTGAAGAAGGTGGACGGCAAGTTCCCCATCGTCATCGACGACTTCAGCCTCATCGCTGATGTGACGTTGGCGAACTGTCAGCGCATGGCCGACGGCTTCAAAGCATTCGACTTGTTCAACCAACGCACCTATGCCCTCATCCGTGCGTGCCGCGAGTCGAAGTCGCACGTCTTCTTCACCTGCCATGTGCAGGCGCCTCGCGAGGTGAAGAAGGACAACAACGTCCGGTACATCCCTGGCACGCCGCTCATCCCCGGGTGGCAGATGCCCGCCAAGTTCCCAGCGATGGTAGACTTCTGCGCCCGCGTTGTCCACGACGACAGCGGCCCCGGCTGGCCCCACGTTCTCGCGACGGGGCCTGACCCCCACTACATCCAGGGGGACCGGCTCGCGGTGCTCCCGGCCAAGTTCCCCATGAACCTGCGGGAAGCAATGCTTGTGGCTGGCTTCGACATGCCTCGCCCCGAGGCCCTTGCGTGGATGGACGAGCACGTCGAGGGCATCTCGAAGCTCCTGGCCGCAGCGTCGGACGCCAAGCGTCCCGACTACAAGAAGGTGATGGCGCACGCCGCCTCGTCTTTCCTGACTGACCATTCCCCGCGCCATGCGCGCTGGGTACTAGCTGATGCGATGGACCGGATGGTCCTGCGGAAGCACCAATCCAACATCGTCGCTGATTTCCTCAGCACTTACTAGAGAGAGAAGAATGAACTTCGCAGACACGTACATCGACATGGCGCCCGGCGCCGACATCTTCAAGGTCGAGGTGGTCACCGTCGAGGCGACCAAGACCCGCGCCGAGAACGACCGGATGCGTATGAAGCTCCGCGTCATCGAGGGAGCCCGCACGGGCACCACCTTCGTCAACCACACCATCCGCACGGGGCTCAACCGCGCGAACACGGGTGACACGAAGAAGGACTCGATGATGATGGACTTCTGGATGAAGTGCCTCGTCTCGCTGGGCTACAGCGCAGCGGAGCTGCGTGAGCACGGGGACTTCGAGTGGGACAACATCGCCGCCGTCAACAAGTTCGAGACCCTCAAGGGCCGGGTGGGCTTCATGTCCTTCAAGCCCGCTGACCCCGAGAACGGTCAGAAGTGGAGCAAGGACTGGTGGATCACCGAGTCCCAGTACAACGCAGCCGCCGGAGCCCAGGCCGAGGTGGTTGAGGCAACCACGTCGTCCGACGACCCGCTGTCTCAGATGCTGAACGACTGAAGGGGGACGACATGTCGCAAAGGATATACGTCGCAGAACGCGAGCCGCTGGACTCCTTCGAGGGAATGCAGCCCTGGCTTGAGTATGTCAAGGCAGTGCCCGACCACGACAAGTGGCTAGGCGATGCTCTCGACAAGGTGACGAAAGACGCAGAAGTGCGGGAGGAGTTTGCCGTCTGCATTCCAGCCCCCTGGCATTCGCCAGAGCCCTGGCTCTTCATGCGCATCAGAAAGATGGAGGACGGTGGTAGAACCTACCTAGCCTGTCGTGACAAGGAGCTTGCGCTGAGCTTATGCGAGCACAGTCTGCACGACGTGTTTGAGACTCTCGTGATTGAGCGTAATCCTCGCACGGGGCAGGTCGTCGAACTGACGGCTTCCTAGTACTTACCGAGAGGGGGGCTGCCTTTCTGTGCCTTGGGCAGCTCCCCTCTTCTCCTCTTCGACTGACAGAGACTGACCATGAGCCGAGACTGCGCCGACTGCGAGAACTGCCCGCTCCGCTCCCACTGGAAGGCCAAGGGACACTGGAGCCCGGTCACCTTCGAGGAGAACAAGGGCGACATCCTCATCCTCGGGGACGCCCCATCCAAGCAGGACGTAGCGGCGTACCGCCCGTTCATCGACGGGCTCGGCATCGCGGTGATGGATGAGCTGAAGGAGCACGGGCTCGAGCGCCTCGACGTGGACTGGGGCACCCTACTCGGCTGCCGCTGGCCCGACGACAACCCCCGCGTCTACCTGGCCACCCTCAAGGCGCAGAACAGGCGACGGGTACGCTCGGGGAAGGAACCCCTCCAGAGCCCCCTGAAGGCGTGCTGGGGCCACGTAGAGAAGAAGCTGGCCCAATACACCACCGTGCTCACGGTGGGCTCACACGCGGCCAAGGCGCTCCTAGCGGGCAACCCTTCGCTGGAGGCTGTGCGCGGGGGTCCGACACGGGCCGGAGACCTCAAGGTCCTGCCGACCTACCACCCCCGACTGCTCCAGGTGAAGCCCGAGCTACGGGAGGTCTTCGCTGTCGACGTGGCGAAGATGCTCCGCTGGCACCGGGACAAGCTCAACTGGAGCGACCCCAAGGTCTACTACCAGCCAACGCCCCGACAGGCGGCCGAGTGGTACCTGCGCCACAAGGGTGAGCCGCTCACCTACGATGTCGAGACGGACGGGGTGGACAGCCTGACTGCTGGGCTGCGGTGCATCGGCATCGGCACGGCGGACGAGGTCCTCATGCTGGGCTTCCTGTCGGTCGATGGCGAGACCCGGCTGTACAGCCCCGAGGACGAGGAGTTGCATAAGCGGTTGCTCTGCAAGGTCTTCACCAACAAGTCCTGGCTCAAGGTCGGGCACAACGCGGGCTACTTCGACAGGGCCGTCATCGAGCAGCACCTTGGCGTCACCCCCGAGCCCCTGCTCGACACGCTGCTCCTCCACAAGCTGGGGGCCTCTGAACACAGACACCGTCTGGGCTTCGTCGCGTCCATGCTGCTTGACGTGCCTGCCTGGAAGGCGGACCACACGGGTGTCACCGCGCAGACCGACATGGACCTGCATGAGTACTGTGCGACGGACGTAGCGGTCACAGCCCGCGTGGTGCAGCCCCTGCTGACGATGGCCGCGCAGCGCAAGCAGAAGCACCTGTACCGCCTCGATGCCAAGGTGCAGGACCTGTGCTCGGGGATGCACCGCCTCGGCATCCGGGTGGACGAAGGCCGCAGGGCTCAGCACGAAGCAGAGCAGACCGTCACGGCTGCCCGGCACCTGCGGGCCATCCACGCAGCTCGCCCTGGCCTCAACCCTCGAAGCCCGGTGCAGATGCGCGAGATGCTCTTCAGCGACTGGGGCCTGCCGCCGCAGGAGTACACGCTTTCAGGTGAGCCCAGCACGAATGCGGCCACCATCCGCAGCCTACTCGGCAACCCACTGGTTGATGATAGTCAGAGGGAACTGCTCAAGGCCATCAAGTTCTACCGGCGAGCCGACAAGCTCCTCGGCACGTACCTGCGCAAGCTCGCACCGGGCGCCGGAGTCGTCACCCCCGAGGGCTACGCCCACCCCGACTACCACAGCCACGGCACTGTGACTGGGCGCTTGTCCAGCTCCAACCCCAACTTCCAGAACATCCCCTACTTCCTTCGGGACATGTTCGTGCCCCCGCCGGGCTGCGTGTTCGTCGGGGCTGACTACGACCAACTGGAGCTCCGATTCGCTGGGGCTCTAGCGGGAGCCCAGAGCTACCTCGATGCCTTCGAGAAGCAGGAGATCGACCCGCACAACCTGACGGCGGACCTGATGTTCGGAGACGCCTTCTGGAGTGCGGAGGGAGCCCCGGACACGAAGCTCGGCAAGGGCTCGGGTCAGTTCAAGCGGCTGCGCAACCTGGCGAAGACCATCTGCTTCGCCTCGCTGTACGGTGCAGCAGCCCCGAAGGTCCACGAGATTATCGGCCGCGCAGAGGATGACGAGGGCAACATGCTCTATGCAGACCTCGACCTGCGTGAGGTGCGGACCCTGCACCGCAAGTGGCTCGAGAGAGCCCCGGAGTTCAAGAAGTGGTGGCGCGAGACGATGAACACCCTGCGTGCCCAGGGCTACCTCGCCGAGCCCGTGATGCAGCGGCGCCGGTACTTTGCGGACATGGACTACAACGCAGCCCTGAACTTCCGCGTGCAGGCTGGGGGCTTCGCTGTCGTCGCCAAGGCGATGGTCGAGCTGGTCGAGCAACACCTTCCCTTCGACTTCGGGCAGCGCACCGGGCTCGTCAACCAGTTGCACGATGCTGTGCTCTTCGCCGTGCCCGAGAGTCGCGCCGACTATGCGTCACAGGTCGTCACGGAAACGCTCACGTCGAGAGTCGAGGGGCTACCTGTGACATTCAGCGCCGAAGCAGAAGTCGGCGAGACATGGAAGGACGTATGAGCAAAGAACTCGACGAGAAGTGGCGCCAGTTGCTGGCGGCTGGCAAAGCCGAGTGGTCGCCGGGGATGCTGCTTAGAAATGCAGACGGACCCGTACGTATTGACGCGGTGGACGGGTCTTGTCCCGGAGTTCTTCGCAGGTGTCGGTACACGAATGAGGTGTATGTCGCGGACG
>Ga0209337_1003240_pt1 | contig 11500 bp, 9 predicted proteins | sample LinPmetageLP53_FD_184044 | JGI IMG/M metagenome (GOLD analysis project Ga0209337, IMG submission 184044) | Marine viral communities from the Pacific Ocean - LP-53 (SPAdes) (version 2) | ecosystem: Environmental > Aquatic > Marine > Oceanic | place: Pacific Ocean | collected 2010-02-08 | reverse complement strand
TGAAGTATATGGATGGAATTCTCCGTGCTGTGAAGCGTATGGATCATGTTGTTACATAGATTCTGATGGTAATCTTAAGTGTCAGGACAATGTGTCGAAAGAACAATGTACATCACAGACCAGTGTAGGTGGACTAAATGGTATATTTAACGAAACAGAACTCTGTGCAGACTTTCCCTGTCTCGTCAATGAATCATCACTGAGAACCTCTGGTGCATGTTGCTATGTCAATAATTTTACGAAGAATACCGACTGCGTTATAACATCAAATACGAACTGCACCACTCTTGGTGGTACTTGGACTGATGGGGCATCCTGCTCGGATATATCATGCGACAAGACAGAGAACACCTTCCGGATCGGGCTTGATGACCCAATTAACTGCCAGCTCTGCGGGGATCCGTCGAATCCCCGAGTTAGATTTCAATCATGCTGTACTAATGGTGTTTGTACTAGTATTTGCTTCGTAGATAATTTACAATGTGAATTATGTGATGGCGCCTTAGGCGACACATGTGAAGCCAACGGATGTGATACCCCTCTAGGTGCATGTTGTTTTCCTGATGGAAGTTGTCAGAATAATGTGACAGAAACCGCTTGTATCGTGGAGGGAGGGGGTTCATGGCGGGGGGAAGACGTTATGTGTGATGATGTGACCTGCAACGACGGTGGTGGTGGCGATGACTGTACTGGCTGTATTGGGTATGGGGAAGCATGTATGCCGCCTGGGTTCGTAGGATATGGTTCGGGATTGGCAACCCAACATACAGGAGGGGGACCATGCAGATTCAAATTGCATGATTCGGTAAAATCATGTATTGTTCGGCATTATCAGGCCTCTGCCCACGCATTTAGAATTGTTAGTTATGTTTCTAGCATCGATACACTCGACAACAGTGGTTCATGTCCTTCACGGTTCGGCAATCCTGCCGGGCAGTGTGCTTGTTGTTCCGCTAGAGAGTTTACTCTCTTATGTCCAAGTCCAAATACTTGTGGCGAATCAGCACCGGGTGGTGTACCAAACCCACTTGGTCTATTCAAACCACCACACAATAGAAAGGGTGAAATTGTATGTAACATTTACCCATACAAGTTACGATGTCTTCAGGTAAGGGACATCAATGGGTTCCTAAAATGTGGTCTTCTTCAATCAGAAATTTCTATCAATGAGGAGGAGTTCATAGACAGACTACCGCGAGTTCTTCTTGGACTTGTCGATCCATTGACATGTAATACCAGTAGAACTGAGGGTGAATGTAATCCATTATGTGATGATTGTTATTTCCAGAACACTGAGTGTTGTGACCCAGACATAACTGGATGTCAGCTGTTTGTAGATCCCGACGGGATAGACCCCCCTATTGGAGTTGATTGTGACCCGGGTGATACCACTGGTTGTGGTGATACAATACCGAGCTGGTCATATAGAGGAGGCTGTAGAATCAATTCCTTCGAGAATAAAATTCCATCAGGCGGTGCCTTGGGTGGTGATGATATTAATGATGGTGGTGCGTGCATGTCATATGAGCGAGGAGCTTTGTTGAGAGCAAGAAGTTTTATTCCCAGAGAAACCATACCATTTGGTGCATTCGAAATTAACACGCCAAGAGGAGGACTTCCAAATGTACCATCATGGGCATGTCCACGCATAACAAAAGAGAATAGAAATGAGCTACCAAGACCACTAGCTGTTCCAGCCGGAACTTTAGACACATGTGCAGATTTTTGGAAAGACAAAGAACTCTCCAAATTCAATACAACTCTTGCAGAGCAAACAAAAGGCACTGAAATTATATTTAAAGATTATGATGATCTTGGTGTACAGGCACCATGCGGAATAAACTTCCAGTTTGTAGACAATGACAGACAAGATGCCGGGTGGGAAAATTTCTGGCTCAAGCAAGATTATCCAGACATAGAAAATATCAGACTATTCAGCGTTGGTTGTTGGAATATAGATGGTGGATTTGAGGGTGGTCGAGAAGGAATATCTGGTGGATTTGCAGGAACAATGGTACTGAACTTCAAGAATGAAGGATCATTCCGAAGTTTTGATGCTCAACAGGGACACAGAAATCTTAAATTCGAATTCAACACAAATGATCCTGGCGGAAATACTGATGCATCATTCAGAAACAAGAAATTCGTTGCTAGACCGTCAAGAAATCCAAGATGGAGAGAAGCCGATCACGATGAACTTGAATTGGGATGGATAGGTGGTAGAGGTATCACATATGCAAACTTTGCAACCGGGACAGGAAATCCAGAGACTGGTAAAGTATACCAATTCTGTGCAGAAACTGCTGATCAAGATGATGGATCACTCAAGCCATATCCATACAAACCATTTCCAAATGAAACCGAATGTAATCCAGTCACATATAGTGGGTCTCGTGGACCAATTACGCTTCTTGGTAACAACGAATTCTCTGTTACAATAACGGAATTTAATGATAGGGCTGGTGTCACTGATGGTGCATTTGTTTGTTGCCAGGAATCAACTCTTGGTAATAATGGTTGGGAGAGTTGCTCGTCCTGTGGATGTGAAAATGGTGATTGCGGTGACTTTGGTGGAGATGATCCAGTGTGCAATGAAGAATCTAGCTGTGAAGGAAGTTGAATAAATACTGATGGAGACTATATTATGCTAAATCTAAATCCAGATGAAAATATAAATAAGGGTAAATTTTTCCAAAACGGTGGGAAATACAGTTCCCACAATAAGGGTATTGGACTAGACTCACCAGATCCAAATAGCATGCGTGCAAACTATAGCACTGTTCGTGGCATGATGAAACAAGATCCAAAATTTATAGAGGCTATAGACAAGAAAACTACAGATGCAAGGAAGAAAGTAAAGTGGGGCAGTAAAGTCGATTCCATACTAGAGTTCAATCTTGCCTCATTTTTACCGCAGAAACTTATATCATTCCTACACAATCTACCCAAAGTAACACCAAAAAATATACTTTCATATTTTAAAGCAGAAATTTCAAATATAGAACAAGGTCCAGTATCACTTCCAATTTACGAAGCGCGAAAACAGATTTGTGGTGAATGCCCCCATAGAAAATTCGTAGATGGATACAAGGATCCACTCGGATTCTGCACGAAATGTGGCTGTGGTGCAAATCCCAGAGCACAGCTCACTGTTAAGCTGAAACTACCTGCAACTTCTTGTCCTATAAATAAATGGGGAGAATCTAAAGGTGTATATGAAAGTCTCTGGGGTAAGTTTAAATATATACTTAGTCGAAACAAGAAAGGACATGGTAATGGCTCAATTTAATAGGATCGTCAAATTAACAAATGGAGATGGCTTCACCACTGGTGCTCCACCCAAGGCAGTTCTTGTGAACAGCGCATCTAGCGCAAATGTTAAAGATATGTATGGTACTGGATTTACTTTAGAGAGGACTAATGCTGCCACTGGTAGTGAGATATTCCCAATTCAAATTTCAGAAGCTATCACGATTGTGGGTGACGCTTACGTCATTTGGTGATGCTCGCGTCATTTTTTCAAAAAATAACGAACAATTTATCTAAAAGCGGCATATATATCATGATATGCCGTTTTTTAGATCAGCCTTATTAGTACTGCTGATCGTCATAACTGTTAGTTGTGCATCCCGTGAAGAGTTAGACGATACTGATCGTACACAATTTTTTCCCCGGACGCAAACAGAAGTACATTTTGATTTTATTGAACATGACGTTTTTCCTGCGGCGGGATCCCTGTACAATACAAATGGCAATTTTGTTGGTTCATGTGTTCTCGTAACACCACTGATTGCATACACGGCAGCGCACTGTATACAATTAGGAGACCTTAAATATGCTCAATTTGGTCATGAAAAACTACTTATTGAGATTCAACTAATACACAAAGACTATTTTACCACTGGTGATGATATTGGATTATTGATTTTTACTTCTGCATCAGAGCATACTCCTATGCCAATAGTAGAAAATGTAGAGATAATTCCTCCAATGTTTCCAATTAATACAATTGCACATGGTAGTGGTGATAAGAAAATGAGTAAAGAAACTGTATTTCGTTATTACGGAATACTAAAAGCCAGACCGAATGAAATTATATTTCTTCCACTCAAAACTACGGTATGGTTTGGTGACTCTGGTGGTGCTCTTGTGTATAGGGATGAGGAAGGAAATTGTATTCTACTAGGAATTATTACTCAATTCTCAACCATGGATGGTAAGATATATGAATGTGGAGCAAGACGTGCAGATAATTTTAACATTTATGATGATATTTGGCAGCCTTGGATTGCTAAATAATGTGAAAGCGGAGCAATCATATATGAGATCATTCCTGAATTTTTTGTTAGAACAAGAGCGAACAAAAATAACACAAGCTGATGTAGATGCCATTATTTCTGATATCACTGGCAGCAGACAATCAGGACAAGCAGCTCCCACATCCCCCGACAACGGTATAAGAATAATGGGAATGAGGGCTCAGAATCCGCAAGATGAAAAAAGAATTGAAGACTTAGCAAAGGCAAGACCTCGGTCTAAAAAGGAATCTCCGATAACTTCTGGGATAAAGAGCTTTGCAAACAGAGCAGCAAAACTTGGTGGTGAGTTTGCTGATCTTATGCCAGATCTTGAGAGAGAAGAGGGTTACAGAGAATTTGCTTACCCCGATCCACTAAATCCAAAGACAGGACCGATCACGGTTGGGATTGGTAGCACACGAACACGAGAAGCAGAGGGAGTTCTCAGAGACAGGGGAATCAATCCCAGCAGAGTCTTCGATTTAAATCCAAACACGCGACAGGGAGTCTCACAGGAAACTGCAAGGAAGATGGCCGGTGCTGCACTAGCAAAGAATGAGCCAACATTAAGATCAATGTATCCCACATACGATCAAGAGAGTGCATCAACAAGAAATGTACTCAGATCTATGGCATTTAATTTAGGAACAACTGGTCTCTCAAAATTTAGGAACATGGAACGAGCTATCACATCAGGAGACACAGAAGCGGCTAGGAGAGAAGCTCTAGACTCTAAACGAGCAAGACAAATTCCAGCGAGAGCAAAACGAGAAGCGGAAATGATGATGCCACGACCAAGAAAAGATGAAAGAACTGGTCGCATGTACTCTCCACTTCCACCAGAATAAATAGCGCCTTGGGCATCGCTACCTTGGGATCGCTAAATTAACCCCCACCATATGTCAGAGGGTGAACAACTTTGGGTGGGGGTTATTTTATGTCTATTATATATACTTTGAATAGGAGCACTATCTCATGTCTAAAAAGAATCAAGCCCAATCAATATCCGATGCATGGAAGCAATCTATGCAAAATGGTGAAAAAATCACATTAGAAAATGCCAACAGTGAACAAAAAGTTAATTCACTGTTCGATGTTGCAAGAAAAGAAACACTCTCACACATTAATGAACGAGACAAAGGATTTTATCGTCCCGACACAGATGTAAACTTTGCCCGTAAAGACGGTGGTGCCCTTAAGCGTCAGAGATTGGCAGAAAACTCATATTTTGACAATATCCTAAAAGGCCTTGATATCTATGGAATGCTTGATGACTTCCAGAGTGCTAGTGACGCCAAGAAAGCTGCGGAGGAAAAAGAACGAGAAGTTGGAACGGCGGTCCAATATCCCGGACCCATGAGACCGAAGGATGGGAAAAGAAAAGGTGATATTCAGAAAAACGAATTAATCGACGTGATCAGTACGTCTAAGTCGGGTGACGATGGTTTTGATGTAGACGCTCTGGAAAGAGCAATAGGACGAATGAAACCCGCTCCTGTGACTCAAGCCCCTGCACCACAACAACAGGCTCCAGTGCAGACCCAAGCCCCTGACTACTATGGATATAAGGAACTGACTCAAGCCCCTGCACCACAACAACAGGCTCAAGCTCCAGTCAAGACTCCAGAAGGATTAGGAGTAAGCGTTGGACCCGGTACAGTTGTTGGTTCTGGAACCCCCAGTGGTCCCGGAGATGAGGGCCAATTCGCACAAGTGCAGACTCAGGCTCCTGTCCAGACTCCTGCACCACAACAGCAGACACAGCAAATGCCTTCAAACCCATCCCAATATACACTACAGGGTCCAGAAGCAGATACCGCAAAAAGGCGGAAACAAGGAATCGCGGATATGATCGCTGATATCTTAAAGAAGAAAGATTCTGACGATGGTTCTGAAAATAAAGATGTTCTACAATTATTGGGGCTGTCGGAGCAGAGTCCTGAAGATGCGATCGAATCTTCAGGTAAAAAAAAAGGCGCAACGGGCAATATCAAGATAGATCCAAATGATGATGGGTTAAAACTAGACATAACCCCCATAGGTTCTACCGAAGAAGAAACGCCAGAACAGGATCCTGCACCACAATTCCGGTCGGGGCGTCCTGCCGGCGCACCACAACGACAGGATCCAGTCCAACCAGAAACCACATCAGGAAACCGAGGATTCAACATCATGAATCAAGGTGTTCTTGCAGGAATAAATGCTGGTGTTCGTAGAGGTAGAGAAGAAATAAAACGACAAGAAGACGCCGGAATAGATCCATCGTTGGTGGGCGAGCCTGGCTCACAATATGCAGACGGTGATTATGTACCAATCAGTACTGATGGTTCGCCGCTCACACCCGGTCAGCAAGATCGAAGAAGAAAAGAATTTGATCGATACGAAAAACAACAAGGACAAAAAGTTACTGACGATCGACTCGTTGGTAGTGCAGGTGGATTCACTCAAGACAATGACCTGAGTGCCGAAGAAAGAGAATATAATACTCTGATGGCGCAACAACAAAGCGGAACCCTTTCACCAGAGGGACGTTTACGTCTCAAAGAATTGCGTGGTAAGGGTGTTCGGTCCAGAGAACAAAATGATAAAGTTACGATGAATCCAGATACTGGTGAACCTGCAAGGGCAGGAGAATCATGGTATGATGACGGAACACGAGTTTCTGTTAATCAAGATGGCAGAATTAAGATGACAGGTGCAGCTAGAGATCAGCAAATCAAAACTGCAATGGATAAAATTAGAAAACGAGTTGCTAATGGTGAATTTGAGATTGGTAGCCCTGAATATGAAAAAGCGGTACAACACGAATTAAGACTGCTACAGTATTCCCCTAATGCCGAAGCTGTTAAAAATCGCCGGCGAACCAAAGCAATGCAGATGCAGGCTGATCTAGGTAGTGATTTAACTGCTCGGTATGATGAGTTTGAAAATGCTGCTCGTACCCCCCCACCGACTGGTGGTAATGGTTCCGGTGGTGGTAATGGTTCCGGTGGTGATAATGTACGCACTCCACCAGATATAATTGGTGGGGTAGATAACATCGCTGGAATTGTTCCAAAGAATCCCGGTTCGGGACAGTCAAGAGTCCCCACTGATGGAGCGACTGAGGTACAGCCGACTGGTGATGCAACTGATGGAATGCCTGATGGACGTGAGACTCGCACCCGGCCGGACGGGAGACCGGTAGAACCGCAGACTGTGGGCGCCATATTCGGTGAATATATAAATGCGGGGGCCATATGGACGGTAGAACAGGCACATGATTTGTTTGCTAAAATATTCGGGCTTAGGACATATAAAGAAAGGGTCCGGACAGATGATTTTACACTTTCTCCAGACGGTAAACTGGACATTAAGCCCGGGACATGGCTTGAAAGAGCAATGGACTGGGTAATTAACGATGATAATGCGGCGCTAGACACAGTGTCATCGGAAACTGAGCCAGAGAGAGTGGCAAGAGTTGGAAGTGAAGCGGCGGGAGAAATGGAACAGAAGCGAATCGATAGTTCCGGTAGGGCTGCTATACGGAATCAGGACACTAGGCCTGATGTACCAGCAGGAGAAAATCCGTTTGAGAATCCAGCATATACACAATGGTATAATAGTCTTTCGGGGGAGGAACAAGGGGATGAAATGACATATCAAGGACGCCGTGGATATGGTACGCGTGCTGCCGGGAGCATGTCGTCAGGCCTACCATCTACCGTAATAGGTGGTTCGCAACGACCACCAGCTCCAACCGCCGAGGGATTTATACATAAGTATGCCACAAGTAAATTCGACCCAAGAGGCCCGTTGACTCTGAAAGATTGATTTTGACTGAGACAAGAAAAAACTTTTTTAATAGACTTGACGAAGCTCTCACCAAGACTGATGAAGTTATTGAGTTGAAAGAAAGAATCAATATAGGTGGTGTTGGGAAAGCTATAAAGCACGTAGCAAAACACCCCATTGGTTATGGACTTCCTGCTGGCATGTACACAGGTGCTGTATCAAGTCCGGAATTTAGGGATGCGTTGTTTGGAGACGACCAGACTAACCTAGTAGATAAAATTCAAAACTATACCGACTGGGCAGGTGTGATACCAGTTGTTGGTGACCCAATAGACGTTGCTTCTGCTGGTGTGGACTACATGCAGGGACAATATGGGGATATGGGACTTCGTTTGCTCGCCGCATTACCATTCGCAGGAGCCCTAGTCAATCCTGTAACAAAAACTGGTGCAAGAATGTTGAAGAAGACACAGCTACCAGCAACTGCATTGTCAGTTACTGATCCATTTAATTGGTCATCTGCTACACAAAACCAAAAACCGACAGCCACAAAGGCAGCTACACCTGCAAAGGTAGCTACACCTGCAAAGGTAGCTACACCAAAGACAGATACACCAGAAACTTCAGAGGATGAATCTTTCTTGGATCAGGTTCTAGCACAAATTGAGGCCGAACGAGAAGCCATGAATAAAAGTATGAATCCTAACATATTCCAGGCATATACAAGAGAAGTCCAACAACCCGGAGTACCTCAGATTGTATCTGGCAGAAAACAGATCACATTTGAGGATCGAGTCTCTGAAGTAGTTACAACTATTCTCAATGAAGCAAGGAGTGATGCTGTAAAAAAAGGTGCTGATGCTGTACTTGATGCAGCAGAGACCAGATTAAGAAGACTGATGGACGATCCCAAAATTAGAAAAAAAATACAGTCACAAATCTCCGATATTTCCCCACTTAAGAATGTTAGAAAGGGTCTACGTGGATTATTTAATCCTGCTACATTAGCCTTCGGTGGTGCTGCACTCGTTCCTCTATATCTTGCATCTAAATTTGGAAAATCAGAGGAGAGTGAAACCACAGGAAAATCAGATGGTAAAGCAGGACCAGTCGGACTTGCTGGAACACAATCTACGCTAGATGCAATGGGTGTATCTCCCTTCGGATGGCTCAAAGGGTTCACTCCCGCACTACCAGCAATAACCGCACTTGCAACACGATCAGGAGCAGGACAATGAATAACATTCTAGAAAAAACAAACAATATTTCAAACGAAATAATTCAATATATTGAAGAAGATTTGGCATCATACTTTAATCCATCAACCTATGTCCCCGCAGCGAAAAAAGGACTAAAGGGACTGGAAAGATTTGGTAAAAAAGTTCTTGGTGATAAAATGTATAAAGTCATTGGTGAGCCCGAAGTTGGTGGTTGGCAAAAACCAGGCGTTCTTGACGCAATTGCAGCGATGATGGCCCCGCAACTGACCAGATCTGCTCTAGAAAAGGGCACTTTCATGGGAGCGTCACAGGGTGCTCTGGGTGGTGGAGCACTTGGCGGAGCACTCGGACTATATGCCGGTAGTAAAGGTCAGTGGGGAAAAAACATGAACAGTGGTGGCACAGCTAAAACTAGAGCTGCAAGAGCTTTGTATAATCTTGGCATTAAGGGAATAAGATCTGCTCTAGGTGCAGGTTTTGGTACAGTAGCAGGAACAGCAGCAGGAGGTGTTGCTGGTGGTCTTCATGGTCGAGCAGGAGGATCTGCGATACTTGGTGGTGCAGCCCTAGCCACACCCCTCGCTTTGGCCGCAGCCGCTGCACCAGCAGTTGGTGGACTAGCAATTCCTGCGGGTATTGCAGCAGCCGCGACTCTCGGTGGTGCCGTTGGATCCGATGTAATGAAGAAAGTCTGGGATGTTCGTGGACAGGCTGCACAAGGTGGACCAACAGATTCGGTTTTCTCTTCATCACCAGTTTCACGTAGAACTGGTAGATGATTTCAAGTTATAAATAAAAAGAACCCATACAAGGAAATATAAATGTCTTACGAATACGACAGCAAACTTAACAGAGACCTAGCAAGAACTGCTATGGATATCTTTAACAAATCACATAATATTGTAGAAGAACCAGTAGAAGAAACTACTGAACTTAATGAAGAAACCAAAGATAATATGCACGGTATTGTCAGTGGACTAATCATCGAATTTATCTCAAATGCAATAATTACTCTAGAACAAACTGAAAACAGAGAATGTGCTGAAACTGAGATCCGAGAAATCTCGGAACAAATTCTAGGCAATATTGATGCCCTTTCAGCAGAAGAAAAGTCGCAATTTATTGCCGAACTCGCAAGTGACTACGAGGGACGACTCCTCAACGAATCAGAATAAATTTTCTTTACATTTATCTTTTTTTTGGTATAATTACATTATGAAGTTTACGCATGTTGATTCACATTTATTAGAAGAAATATCTGCCACTACTGAAGAGGGTGGCAGATATTATTCTACCCCAAGTGGCAAATTACCGAGTGTTACCACAGTCACTGGACATAAGAAATCCAAGTTTTTTGCAAAATGGCGAGCACAGAATCCAAAGGAAGCGAAACGTGTCACCACCCGTGGCAATACCTTTCATAGTCTCATTGAAGATTATCTGAACAATGAGTTTGATCTTGATAGAGACAAGTCAGAAGTCCGTCCAGACATCCTAGAACTCTTCCTACAGCTTCAGCCAGAACTAGACAAGATAGACAACATTGTTGCACTTGAAGTTCCCCTATGGAGTGAGACTGTTGGATTGGCTGGACGTGTAGACTGTGTTGCAGAGCACGATGGTGAATTGAGCATCATCGACTTTAAGGGAGCGACAAGAAAGAAAAGAACTTCTGATATCGAGAATTACTTTCTCCAAGCTACTGCATACGCTCTTATGTGGCAGGACAGGACTGGACAAGAAATAAAGAAATTTAAAATTCTCATAAGTTGTGAAGAGGGCATATCTCAGGTATTTGAGGGAAGTCCCATACAATATACAAAGAAATTGTATGATACCATACAGGAATATAAAGAAAGTTTGGGGCTGTTTGCATGAACAAATCATATATTAATATTACAAATACCCGTGAATGGGTAAAATGCAATGAAGATAGCTATGCGTCTCGCTGGAGAGAAAAATTCATCGAACAAAATGGTGGGGAATTCGTACATAATGGTAAGTCTTGGCAGTGGTATGAAAAGGCTACTATAAAAGAGGAAAAAAATGAAGCTGCCAATCAAAAACCTTTATACATAATTACGAAACCTGATGGTGGACAAGTTACTATAGACAACCTCTCAAAATTCTGTAGAGAGAACAAATTAAACAAGTCTACCATGTATTTGGTCATGAATGGAAAGCGAAATCATCATAAGCACCACAAGT
>Ga0209337_1003238_pt1 | contig 11501 bp, 30 predicted proteins | sample LinPmetageLP53_FD_184044 | JGI IMG/M metagenome (GOLD analysis project Ga0209337, IMG submission 184044) | Marine viral communities from the Pacific Ocean - LP-53 (SPAdes) (version 2) | ecosystem: Environmental > Aquatic > Marine > Oceanic | place: Pacific Ocean | collected 2010-02-08 | reverse complement strand
TACAGGCCGTGTCTTTTACTCTTACGTCTTGGTTAGACACTGACCCCAAAGTATCCACTCGCGCAGCTAGGAATATGTAAAGGATTTAACATGGCAAGTGGCGATACTCTTTTTATCCTGACCCCACAATCATACACGCCCCCAGCGGCTAATTACGCAACGCTAGACACGGTAGCAGACGCCTCGACTCCAGCCATGAGCATCCCTGTGCTGGATTTCGACGGGTCTGCAAACGAATCAGCCGACTGGTATGTAACCGTCCCAAGTCATTACGCAGGTGGTGGGCTTACCTTTTCTTACGCTTACGCTATGAGTTCTACGGACGGAGATGCAGTAGAAATAGAGTTTCGAGCGTTTCCTTTTGCTGATGCGTCTTCGATATTAACCGCTGACCTGGGCATGGATGGACGCACCGCCGTAAACGTGGTCGATGACCCAAGTGCAAATGCTAACGAGTTTAACATTACAACTACTGGCAATTTGACCCACGGTAACGCCGGTTCACCTGCGGTTGGTGCGTTTATAATCATCCGAGCCACACGAGACTTCGACCACGCCGCCAACGGAAACGACCTCCAATTACTTGCTGTGCATGTAAAGGAGACGTAATGGCTTTATCGTTTGATGGCAGCGACGATTCGCTGACGCACTCTGGGGCTATATTCAGCGGGGCGACAGACGACTACAACTTTAGCCTTTCAGCTTGGGTTAAACCTGCCGAAAGGCACGCCGGATCAATCATTGGCGCCGACGCCGGTTCGGGTAACGCGGGACGATTTCAATTGTTTTCGACCGGCAGCGGCAGGTTTTCGTTGCGAAGGTCTGCAGGCTACATCTACTCCGGCGACCAATACGCGAACGACAATACCGACTGGTTCCACGTATTAGGAACGTTGCAGTACGGGACCAGAGCCTTATATGTAAACGGGGTGAGCGTTGCCACGCAAACTTCAGACATAAGTCTAGACCCAACAGCCGGAACCACGTTTTACATTGGAAGTGATCACTCGGGTAGCTTCTGGAACGGAGTTATAGCGGAGGCCGCCGCTTACTCTGTTTATCTGCCAGCGGGTGACATAGCTTCTCTTGCTGCTGGGTTTAGCCCAGCTTTAGTGCGACCTGATAAGCTGATTGGATATTGGCCTTTAGGCGGGGGGCATTTTCCCGCTACAGTAAACCCTATTGGCAGTACGTCATTAAGCGTAAACAGCAGTCCTTCTGCTGCCGACCACCCACGAATCATTTATCCCACTCTGCCATTAGCAATTATGGCGGCGTCACAAAGTAGAGTTGCTAGCATTATGCTTCAACATAACCAATATGCGGGAGGTGTAATTTGAGCGGACGACCTATTAAAGCAGGATCAACTGACCAATCCACGGTTATCCGCATTATTGATAGCGGTGACGGCACACCCGAAACAGGCGTAGAGCATAACACATCAGGAATCGACCTGTGGTATCGCAGAGAAGGTGCTACTAAGGCGTCCTTAACAGAAGCCGCCCTTAGTGCATTAGACGCCGCTCACGGTGACGGGGGAATTGAGCATATTGGGGACGGGTACTACCGACTTGACCTTCCAGACGCAGCAGTGGCAGCAGGAAGTGTCGGTGTGGCTATTGGCGGGACGGTTACAAACATGATAGTTATTGGAACCTACCACGCCTTAGTAACGAACAACCCCTACGGAACCATTGACGTAAACGTAACCTCTCTTTCAAGTGCAGCCATTACCGATGTGTGGAGTGAAGACCATTTGACAGAAGCATACGCCCCAGACGGAGACACCGCCAAACCTTCGGAACTGCTTTACATGATTTGGTCTGCAATCCAAGAGTTTGGTATTAGCAGCACGACAATTACCTCCAAGAAGCTAGACTCTACCACAGCGATGACTTGGACAATCGACGACTCCGCAAGTCCCACCTCCCGTACTAGGGCTACTTGATGGCGATCAAAGATATAATCGGACCTGGGTTTAAAAACGGTGCGAAGTTCATCGTAACCCGTGGGTTTGGTGTGTCCCTAAGAGGGTTTTTCTTTGAGTCTATGCAGATGACCCTGACCCAAGGGGGACGTAGACGCTACAACGTAGCCGACTCACCCACAGCTTCTACTAATAAGGGTTGGTCGTTTGAATCCCTGCAGGCCATGATTACGCAAGGTGGCTCTCGGAGGAAGTAATGCACCGCACTTCCGAGTCTGTTTCTATCCACACTCTAGCGCCACAAGAAAGCGGCTTGTTTGGCGAATACACTACTTTACACGGCCCTTCTATGACTGCTTCATAACAGTAGTCGTTGGATTTATAGGTCTTAACCGTGATTACCGGATCGACCTTGTCCTTCTTGATGTTGGCTTTAATCTTGTGCTGATTGATGTGGATGACTTTTTTCATCGCACAGCCTCCAAGATACCGTCATAGGTAGAGGGTAGAGGTTGAGAGCTTACAACCGTGTTGCCAGAAAGGACGACGAGAGAGGGAAGTTGGGTGGCTGAACTTATAGCTGCCTGAACCTGAGAAGGAACTTCCCCCTCTCCCGTGGTTACGTCCTTGTCGAGAACTCTCGTCTGTAGACCTTCGGAGGAAAGGAGTTTTAAAGCACCCGTTACATAAGGCTCGGGAATGCTTTCCGATGATTCGTATACTACGACCACCATGTCGGGGGGCGAAAGGGGGTAACCCCCCAACACAGCAATCAGTAGCAGACCCAAAACGATAGAGTTAAGTAGTTTTCTCATAATCTCCGGTGGTTGCAACCCGCCCCACCTCCGAAAGTGTCATTTCGTCTAGTTTATCTCGGTCCACGCCGCATTGAACTAATAAGTTTTGGGTTTCAATCAACGAGTTATACAAATTAGCTCGGTCGCTTGGAGTAGTCGACCGGACACGGCTGGTCCATGACCACAAAAACCCCAGGGAATCCTTGTTAATTACCACTAAGGCAATTAACCCGCCAAGAATAACCCATATCTTATTGTTTTGAATTATCTCAATCATAATGTTCCTCCAGCTTCCTTAATTCTGAGCTTATAGCCCTCAATCATTTCTTTCAATTCTGTTGCGGTAAACTTTACTGCTTGTCGGCGTTTTTGGATTAACTCGTCTACCAAACCTTGTCCGTAATGCTCAAGCATAAAGACCGTGTACTCCGGCCCCATACCCTGACGACATACATTGCAAGCGTAACATTGGGGGAAGATACCACGTTCGTCAAATAAAATTCCATTCGTTCTTCCTCCGACAAAATGCCCTGCTTGTATTTGTTTCCAAGGCTTACTGCATCCGCAAGTAACGCATTTACATATCCCGCTTCTAGCTGACTCCAAGCGTATTGCCTTGCTTAATAACGACCACGCCTTTTTCTTTAAGGACGTTATGGAGTCCTTCTTGGATTTCTTTTTCATCGGGGTAAACCTTTTCAACTATCATCGCAATATAATGTATAGCTTTAAGTATGTCTTTGATCCCATCCTTGTCCTTGTGGCGAAGCATGTACTTAAACACACTTGCTTCACCGTGCTGTATTTCGTTAGCGATCAAAAACTCTGTAAGCTGAATTTTATATTTTGAATAATGGGTTCCCCCTATTTGCAAATCAAATGAGTTCACGATAGCCTTTCTGCGACTGAAACAAAGTAGCTTTTCCCATCGATAATCGGGACGTTTACATGAAGAAAGTCACCCGTAGAAGTAATAAGCTGTAGTCCGTATCCGTGCGACCAGTTTGACACATTCTGGTGCATCCATAAAGGCTGTAGACCACATAAACACCCAGGACTCCATGCACCTATGATTCCCTGAGAGACAGTCCTGATAGTAAAGCTATCACAACGATGAGTATGTCCATAGCAGATATTTCCGTTGAACCTTTCAACGTGAATTTTTGCGGCATTTATGGAGGTAGAGACCCCGTGAGTGAAGTGACATTTACCCAGCTTGATGGTCGCTGGCACTCCCAGGTCGTGATAGAACTTTCCCTGTCGGTATAGTGGTATCTTCCTTTTATCTAAGCAAAGTACTTCTTCTACCGCGTAAAGCTGGCGAAGGTGTTCCGCTTCTCTTTTGATATCTGGCGCACCAGACCGCATCGCAGAAGTAATACAATACTTTTCTATTCTCCGTTCGTGGTTACCTTCTAGGTAGTGAAATTCTGCATTAGGGCAGATTTCTTGCAATTCATCCAAGAATGTATTGGTCGCTGCGCAATCATCCTCGTATGAATAGGTAGCCTCGGAGGTGTAGCCCATTGTGTGGTGTTGAGCGAGAAACCCACCGCAGTCCAGATGATCCCCCAGGAGAACAACCTCTTTGGGGTTTAAGTGTTTGGCATCATCTAGGAATGCTCGCAGTGCATGGGGGTCTGCGAAGCACCCGTGGGTGTCTGGGACCACAAGCCGAACGTAATCCGCTTTACTCGAACGAGATTTACGGGATTTAGGTAGGCGGTACTTGGCTTTCCTCAAGTCCTCGATTTGCTTCTCGTACTGATCGAGAAGTTTATCTTTAGCCTTGAGTCTGTCCTTGAGGAGTTTTAATTCCTCGCCTTTTACCTGATCCTTGTCAATCTGGCGTTTAAGGTTTGCCATTGATTCTACTCACGTTAGCGCGGAGTGTTTTGGCAGCTAGTCTCTTTCGTTTCCATTTCTTACGAAAGAACCTCGCAATACCCTCCCACCCGTGGGACTCTACAAAGCTAGGATCATTCTTAGCTATCTTTGCAAACTCCTTGAGGTCGCGCATCTGAGCAGGTGTCAATTGATCGGTTAGATTTTTACTCCCAGCCAAGTCAACATTCTTCGCTATTTCGTCCTTTAACATCAATCTCCCTCCGTGAAGTGATTGTTTTAACGGGTATCTCAATCTGCGGGCCGACTTCTTCGCCCCCGTCAGTCATTGTGAGATAAATTGTGTGCTGCGGGGTTCCAATCCGTTGCTCCGCAATCAAGAACCCAACAGTTTTGCAGACATACGGTTCATCGGCTGCGAGAGAACGGGCGTCATCTATATCCGTCCACTGGTCCCCGACTACTGAAGCGTCAATCCATTCGATCAGCAGTAGTTTCATTTTCTCGATAGTCCTAGTTCCACCATGACATCGTGAATTGGTAAATCGCAGTAGTTGCTGGCCTTGAGTACCTTCCGTTGATCCTCAATATCCAGTTCCTCGAAAAGCGTAAAGTCTATTTCCTTGGGTTTGCGTGTCTTTAAGTCTGTGTGCCAGACCCTTTCTATTTTCCCAGAAATCCTAAGAGTGATCCATCCTGTTTTCCCCACGCGGACCACTTCCCCGTAAGAACCTTTCTTCTTGGACCACAGCTTTTTACCTATTTTTATCTTGTCTAAATTCATGGATTGCCAAACAAACGGGTGTATTATCTATTGTGGTTCGCATCTTTTCTCCTTGAAGGGGTGGTGAGTTTTCCTCCAGCTTGCCACCCCTTTTTTTATGAAAAGCACTTGATATAATGTCCTTTAATAATGTCCTTATTAGGTTACGTGTAATAAATAAAAAATATTTATACACTTACGTCATCTATACCTAGACATTTATATTTATTTAAACCGTCTAGGTATTTAAGAGTTTCTGAAGCGCACTCAGCGCACAAATCTATAGGAGTATGTCTATATTCCGATGACCTTTTTTGCGCACTGGTCATGAAGTAGAACTCTGTAACCCCACCAGCCTTTTTGCAGTGGTTACAGTACTTGAGGTGGATGGTTCCCATGACTTTTTTAGAACGCAATGTCCTCTTGGCCGTCAAGGTCGATTAAAGACTTCTGTAAAGACTCAACATCCTCAACCGTCATAGAGGCGACTGGATGGCTCTCTAACGCACTATCGTCCGAAGGGGTGTCAGTAGTCAAATGTGGCTGAGAAGTCTTCACAGGGGGCGATATAGAGGGATTCCTGTGCGATTCTATCTCCAACCAGTACTTGTGGCACTCATCGGCTAGAAATTCTGCGGTTTTATCTAATCTTTCCTTGGCTTCTTCGTCAAATTTCTGAAGGAGGCCATCGCTGGTAATTCGCGACCTTTCAAGGTTGATAATCTCTTTCATCTCACCGAGTTCAGCCAGCATCTTGGCGATGTGTGGGTAAAGCTGGGGCCATTTCTTCAACTCCTCACGGTCTTCTTCTGTGATGGAGTCGAGTGTCTCAAGAGTTTCGTCCCTCAACTTGGGCTGGAGCCTACGGCAGTGTACAGCAATTCGGCCAGGATGATCCTGGGGGTACAGGTCGTCGGGTTCCTCCATCAAGAGCGAGCTGGCTTTAATTGCCCACCCTTCGTCGTAGGGCTTAAGAATATCGTACCATTTACGATAAACCCGCTTCCTCTCTTCCTCGTCCATCTTGTTGAAAAAGGTCTTGACGTTCGGGAAACACGCGAAGTGATCCTTCTCCAGCCATATTTTGAATTGGTGCTTGTTCATCCTTCTTCTCCAATCTGTACTCGGCGTAGCTGCCGTTGTCGGTTTTTATGGTATTCGTAGAGATGTTGTACCCCTCCTTGCGAAGCACAAACACGCTATCCGCAAGTCGGGTGTTTCTGTAAAGCTCGATTGCGTCCATCGAGGTAATCGGCTGTCTCTGTAAATGCTGCAAAACTAAGTCTTTTTTACTCATCTTTTTCATCTCAACCTCCCTTAATTATTTGCGCTAAAGCCATTTGCTTATCTTCTTCGCTCATACGCGAAACCGTTTCCATTATTTCTTTAGCTCGTAACTCAAGCACCTGCCGCTTAATGTCTAAATCCATCTCTTCTGGTGACTTTTTAGGTGGAACCCTACCGACCATTTGCTTTAAAAAATCTCTTTTTTCCTCATAGTCGTACACAGAAAACAAAACGTACTCATCAACTGCCTTGTAAAGGTTCCTGCCCACTCTGGAGCCTTCAGCGTTCAAAAGGCGGTGATCGTCTCTCGAAAGGTCATCCATTATGCTCATCTTAGTCCCCGTATCTGTTTGTTATTAAATTGTTCCAGTAAAACTCGCCATGCATGGTCGCGTAACTTACCCTAAATCCAAGTGTTTTCGCCGCTAGGTCTTGCTCGAACTCAATGTCGTCAGAAGAAAACCTGCTTTTGCTCCGCAGGGCGTTCGCCCTTTTCTGCATGTGTGCTTTCAATTGCTCATGCTGCTTTTCATCCACCCTTCACCTCCTTATCTTTACGGATCATTTTCCGCAGTGCGTATTCCTCAATACCGTCCTCAAGACAGAGTTTGATCCAATCGTGCCTATCCTCTCGGTCCCGAAGCACCCAGTGGTGAAACCACGGAAGCTGATCGCAGCGTTCACATGGCTCCCACTTCTCGGCACATTCCTCATACTGACGAATTGTGTGCATGAACTTTTCCGAGGCAGGTAAAACCTGGGTCCACGCTTCATCCGGCATGGAGCGACCCTCAATATACAAATCACCGACATACCATTTCACATAGTCCATGACGTTGACCGCTGATGAGAATCGCTCCATCCAGTCGTTGACCTCTGCGATTGCAGCGTCACTAGAATGGCTCATTCGCAAGCTCCTCCTGCATTACTTTGTTATACTGCTCGTTTGCGTAGGCTTTTCGAGCGCTATCCTCCTCGGCCTTCTTCTCTGCTCTCGCTTCAATTTGGCTCTCGACAGCTTCCATGATGTCGATTGCATCGGAAACGCTTCCTGGGATCGATTTCTCGGCACCGTTCGTCCAAATAGTAATCGCACCCTTGAAAATCACCTGATTCCTGATGCGAATATCCCGCTCTTGGAGTTGCCCAGGTGTCTGTGGTGAAGAACTAGAAACGACTGTGCCGCCATTAGGATGCTGGGGGAAGTCGTCCTTACGATCCTTCTTTAGCCAAGTGGCCTTCCCACTCTTCGACGGTTGTAAATGACCATATATAACGTCATTTTCATTAGGCTGGTTGTCTGGTTTAGTCTTAAGCAATACCGTGTCAGAAGAGCCATCAATCTTGCACGACCAAGTTATATTTCCGTACTGATCGGCATCGTCGAAAGCTCGCGTAATCTGCGTAATTGTGTAGTCCTGTGGCATAGTTTCCTCCTAATGAATTTCTGGGGGTAGTTCGTTCCCCATATGGTCGGTTGGCGCTTCCCGCTCTTCGGCTAGCTCAACGAGTTGCCGATGTAGCTTTTCTAGCTCCAACACTGGAATAGTAAAAGTAGTGGACACATTCCACTTATCAAAAGCACGCACTTCTAAATGTTCCCTATCCTTTTCGTCCTTGTGGATATGAACTAATTCAGCCGAGACTAAATTAAAATCAAGAGTCATATTTTATTCCTTAAAACAATTCGGGCCGGCCAATAGTGGGCATCGTACCCCAAGGCCTTTCCCCACTTTAGAAACAAATCCTTATCGATGGACTTCTGCTGTCCATTCTCAATCTTCGAGATGAAACCCTGGGTGACCTCCAGCTTCTCAGCTAAATCATCCATAGACAGTTTTAGTTCAACCCGCCTTTCACGAATCTTTCCACAGTATGTCGAGTCAATGCCGATACGATTCATCGCACACCTCAAAAAAAGTGGGCGCTTCCATGCGCCCTAGTTCTTAATCCTTACATTAATTCCGCTTGCACACGCTCGCGGAGTGTCAAAGTGGCACCCAGTTCAATGAGATGCTCCACATCAAGGAAGTCATCCACGATAAAGAAATCATTCTCAGGCATCTCAACCTCCTCTTCAGCGTGGTGGAAATGCCCTCTGTGTGGATCAGTCTCAATCTGGATAGCAACTCTCCCGTCACCCGTCTTTGAACCCCAGACGTTCAATCTGGTGCCCTCAGAGCAACGTATGCGCTTGATAAGCTCCCAGTCCTCTGGGCACAACGCACACAACGGTTTGTCACCGAATCCCCGCAACTTACTTGCTGGGATGAGCTTAAATTTACTAGGCATTCTTTTCCTCAACTTTCTTAGAATTTTCGGTCCACCAAGCGTCGAGCGCATCAGTAAGGTCGCGCACCTGTTCTTCGCCTGCGTAGAGGGTCACCTCATCGCCGTTCTGCATCGTCAAATTGATGCAAGCACCGCTCGGGTGGCGGTCGTAAACAAGCACTCTCGCCACGTGTCCAGCGTTCACAAATTGCTTAATTTCCATCTTTCTACCTTCTTTCGTTTGGGAGTGGGTCACACTCTGGATAAAGCTCCTCTTGGGCAACACGCCCCCTCTTCTCTCTAAATTCCTGCACATACGGGTCTTTCGACGGCAGCGGTCCCTCCATATCGACAACCCCTTGCGCATCGCTCCGCGTTAGCCCTTCGGCTTCCAGCACCCTGACTCGCTTTTCGTAGTCACCGCAGTTTGGGCAGAGTTCATCCTTGAAATGAGTCATTCGACAAACCTTACATCTCGTGTGGTCACTCATTTGATGTAGACCTTCCCCTCAATCTTCTTGAGCCGCTGGGTTAGTTCCTCGTAAATTTTCGATGCCTCTTTCCTCATAGCTTCGTCTAAGGTCTTAAGAGTGTCCTTGCGAAGTCTCTCAGCGTCCCGCTTTAAATCATCGAAGAAAGATGTGGAGTTATTCTCCTCGATCAACTCCTTTAGCTGGGCTTTCATATCTTCCATGACTCCTTTATCGGTCCCGTATATGGGATCATCCCGCATATCCTCAAACAAATCACGCATTGTCAGTTTCTGTAATCTATGCATCTCATTCCTCCGAATAATTACCGTGGTAAGGATTGGGGTCGTCATCGTAACGACCCTCGTGAAAATCATCCCGCATATGCTCATCTTGTGCTGGGTACTTACTGTGGCACTCGTCACACAATTCCCCCTTTGATGGGCTCTTATTCCCGCATTCTGGGCACTTCATACGTTACCCTCCTCTAAATCCCGCTTTACCCTCTTCATTTCAGGGGTGAGCGTGAAGTATTCAGCCATCTGAATTAGATTCCGCAGAAGACGGTCCCTCTCTTCTCCTCTCATATCGCAAAGCGTGAACCAGTACTGGAAGCAATCGTCTTTTGCTAGATTCTCGATAATCTTTTGCTGGTTGTATGTTTCGACGTCCATCATTTCCCCCCCCATATATCGTCCATTTCCACTGCTTGTCGAGCAACGTACCCCAGAACAATCGCTGAAAATACCGTATAGGCTAGTATAAATCCCATCATTCCCCCCCTTTGTAAAATAAGATGAACAGAACAGAAACAAACAATACAAAGAGCGATATCTTTAATTCCATTATAGAATATATCCTATCAAATAAAAGAGGGGACAGCGAAGCCGGAGTCTATTGCCTTTTGTCGATTGGTAGTGGTTGCTGCTTTGAGACGCAAGCCGACCACAACTCCGCGTTTATCCTCAAATCTCAAATCAGTGGTATCACCATCGATTACGGGAAATCCTTTCCACGTGTCGGGGAGTGTCTGGAATTTAGACCGATTGCCAACGAATCCACGACCGGGGTTATAAAAGACTACTGCAGCATTGTGTCCAGAGTCTAAAATCCGGACAGCATGCTTATCATTGCGTTCGTCTCTGGAGAATGTGACCCAGTAGTTTTCAAGGACGTTACCGAAGCGTTTGGGATTCTTAGAGTAATCATAAAATTGAGCCCCATTCTCAAACAATTGGGGGGCTATCTTCTCCCAGGTAACGTCAGAAAAGACATTGAGACGGATTGCAACCCGTTTTCTACGATTGCTGGCGGTTTTTACCTTGTTTTGAATTTCACGATTCAAACGAGTCAAAAACCATTCACGTTGTTCAAAATACAATCGCTTCCGGTTTACTCTCCCAGCATTGACGCCCTTAAACGTATGACCATTACCAGTGTGAACCAAACAAGGATCCATACAAGCCCCAGCAAATGGGCATACCTGATAACCCCCCATCGTATGAGGGGCCAACGATAGGCCAAAAGTCTCAAAATGCGTACCATTTTTGCGTAGCTTTGTATTTGAATCGCCTTTTCCTAATAAGTTTGCTGGCCTTTTCATACATCCCCCATTCTGTTTTGCAATAAAGACATAAAATCCCTTTCTAATTTAATACGCCGCCGGGGAGAGTGTTCTTCAATAGAGCGTAATGAATTTCCGATAGAACCACCTTAACGGCAAGAGATGCGCCATTAACATGATCCACGCTATCCCCCAGCAGGCCGTATATTTCAACCGCAGCATCCTTAGATAGTCGCGAACCACTAAACGCAGACTTCAATTCCTGCAAACTGACCCATTCTCTGAACGTCATATCTAACGAACCATGAAGCTTATCTAGTTGCTCTTGAGTCTTCTCACCACTATCTATCAGGCCCTTCAATCGTTCTTCAGTAGCCTCAATACATCTTGCAATGCTCATCATGTCCCTTTCTACTTAAGCCAATGTGTATTCCAACATGGAATGTAACCTCAGCTATTCTACACATCGACCACGCGGATACAAGAGCATAAATATAAATAAAGCAAAACACCCCATAGGCCCTAGCACACTGGGAGATGAGCAGTACAGTGAGGGGACAGCATGCACTGATCAGTG
>Ga0209337_1003237_pt1 | contig 11502 bp, 10 predicted proteins | sample LinPmetageLP53_FD_184044 | JGI IMG/M metagenome (GOLD analysis project Ga0209337, IMG submission 184044) | Marine viral communities from the Pacific Ocean - LP-53 (SPAdes) (version 2) | ecosystem: Environmental > Aquatic > Marine > Oceanic | place: Pacific Ocean | collected 2010-02-08 | reverse complement strand
GCCAAAAATCAAATTGATAGTCAACATATCCAATCTTAACTGATTCTGGTAATCCTTTAATATACATTTTTGGTTTTTGTTTTTTCATTTTCTATATAATATCATAATTCTTATCAATTGTCAAGCCCACTAATAACTTCGGTTACCCTTTGATCTATTTTTATGACTACCTTCTAATTCTTTATTGTCCAATGTTTCTTCTCCTTCATCATTATTAGATTTAATGTGTCCAATATCGTATTTGTCTTTATTTTCAAGATAATGAATATCTGGTATTGGTCTACCAAACATATCTTCTTTAGTTCCTGAAGTTTTATTAAATACATCATACCAGTTTTCTTTTTGTCTAGCATGTATTAATTTTATAATACCTCTATCTTTCAAAGTATGTAATAAAGTTTTTAAATGTTTTTCAATCAATTTAAATCTTTTTAGCATTCGTGCAGAATCACTGGTGCCTTGCATTATCCATTTTATACCTTCTCTATCATCTACCTTTTTACCATCCAAATCTACTTTGATATCACCATTATCATCTAATTCATGTTGATTGATTGCCATAGATGCTACTTCTTCGTTAATCATTACTTTAGCAAATTCTTCTCTGTTAACCACTTCGATTTTAGTTTTATATTTTTGAAAATCTGAAAACAATTCTTCTAACAGATTTTGTCCTCGTTCAAATGAGGAGTTAAATATAAAATGATACTTAATAAGTAAATTCATAGCATTAGCATACTTTGGTATTTTTACATTTGTCAGTTGGATATCAGCAAGAGAACCGATTAGTATTTTAAGTAAAGCATATTCCTCACTATCTAAATGTAATTTTTTCATATATGAAGTAGGATCTTCAAGTATTGTGTAAAACATACTAGAATCAGGTAACTTGTAATTAGCAGGAGAATTAATATTTTTAATTAAATGTATTGTTTCAAAAAGTAATTGAATATGACCAGCAACACTAAACATATACTTATTAGATTTCTCACTAATATATTTTGGTGAACATAGAGCAGGTAAGTTATAATAATATATTATGTCATCTGAAACTTTAAATTTTAAAGTATCAAACCAAATTAACCAATTCTTTCCTGGTTGTGTGAATGGATTATTAGTATTAATACCCACAACTAATTTAGCAGCGTCTTTTAATGATCCTTTAGTGACCACTTTTCCATCAATAGATTGATCTAATATAGCATCCTTTTCATCGCTTTTTAATTCATTCCAGAGAAAATCAGTATAACTATTTCCATTTTCAAATTCGATAGTTCCTGTATATTTAATTTCACCCTCAAAGAGAGGTACAAGCGCTAATAGTCCTCGACTTTGTCCATCTATTATAAACTCTTCGGCACCTTTATATCCTTCAACTATCTCAATCGCTCTTTCTATAAATTCAACATTTTCTCCGCTTAAAGATATATCGGCTTCATGATTAAGTGAATCTAACAATGCCTTTTTTGTTATAAAAATAAATGTTTGTAATTGAGAACCGCCTACAAAGACAAAGTTTCCAGTCATATAGGAATTAGCGATCAAAGATGTCCAAACATCTTTTGGTAATATTCTTTGTAATAACTCTGGTACTGATACTACTCTACCAGATTTAAAATCATTATATAAATCTCTATAAGTATAGTTGTCTTTTTTTACAACTTCTACTTTGTTTTTAATTTTCATTTTGTAGTCCTTTCATAATATAGTTTATCATAATGTTTAAAGAGGAGCGGAAACTACGCCGCCCCTCAACTACATTATGAGATAGATTTTTAATAACTTACGTTACCTTCCTCACTATCATTGGAATCTGGTTCTTCATCTAGAACTGGATTTCCCCATGTGGTGACATCTTCGCCGCCATCAACTTTGGAGTATAAATCCATAAATGATGTTTTAGTGTCAACATCAAATCTATTGGTACACATCTCAATAGACTTCATTTTATCTTTGAAGATAATGAATGCCTCGACAATGTGAACTAATCGTCTAGTAGAAATAATCTCATCTACACCGCCTTCGTAATAAGTTTTACGAATAATGTCTGCCCAAGTAATTAGATTATTGGCAAACTTCTCATCTGATTGTTTTGTCAGACCTTTTTCGGACATAACATTTAATAAGATTTTACTTTCAATCTTATTTGTAGGATATGCCTGTTCAACAGTAATTGGAAATCTCTCAAGAAATGCCTCGTTAAGAATATTAGTACCGATGAACTTGCCATCTTCAGATCCTTGACCCTTAGTATTGGCAGTTGCAATCACATTAAACCCTAATGCAGGTTTAACAAACTTGTTAATCTTTTTAAGAAAGACACCATTACCTTCTAAGATCGGTTGTAAACACATGATCTTATTAGACGCAAGGTCAATCTCATCTAAAAGAAGTATTGCACCTCTTTCCATTGCTTCGATTACAGGACCATTCTGCCAAACAGTTTGACCATCTTGTAATCTATAACCACCGAGTAAATCATCTTCATCGGTTTCGATTGTAATATTAACCCTAATACATTCTCTTTTTGCTTGAGCACAAGCCTGAGATACATTCATAGTCTTACCGTTACCAGAAAGACCTGTTACAAAGATAGGATAAAATTGTTTACTAGAAACAATTGATTTGATATCTTTGAAATAACCCCATGGTACAAACACAGGATCTTTAGTAGGTACAATATTACCAGTTAAAGATGAAACAATATAAGCAGCCTGACTAACTGTATCATTAACAGGTGCTGTTTCATTCTTAGGTAATTCGGATAGTACTTCTTCTTTTACTTGTGAAGAAATATCACCATCAAGTGGTAGAGCGTAAACGCCTCTATCAACTTTATATTGATTAGATTTTAACCAAGATGGATTCTTGATTGTGCCGTTATCAACTAATTCGTTGATTTCGGATCTTGAAACATTTGATTTTTTATAATGTTTATATAAAATTTCAACGGTTTCTTTTTGTAGTTTATTTAATGTAGTCATTTTTAGTCCTTTCATAATGTAGTTCTTTAGTATGGTGCTATGCTATCATGAATTGATAGTAAAGTCAAGCATATAACCAATTTTATTTCCCTTGTTTTCTGCGCCTTTTTCAATTATTTTGTTCTTACTTTGTTCTTTTTTGTCAATATGGGGGAAAAATACCCCCATATTTTGATTTTTTTGTTTACTCACTATCAGATTCGGTAGTAGTCTGAGCTTGAGCAATACTTTCTTCAAAAGTAGGTAAAGAATATTTACCTCTTCCGATTCTGTATGTAGGTGATTTAAGTAACCATACAGGATACTTAACGCCTTTGTCATTAATCATCTTAATAACATCTTGACGGCTCACCTCAGTTGTACTTTCGCCAAACATTTCTTTGGCTGTTGATACAAAGTTTTTTTGAGTGTCAGTTATATTTTTCATAATATAAAGTTCCTTTCAATTAAGCGACTTGCGAAATAAATTTATTTAAGACTATTCGACTATCTCTATTTGATTTTAGAGTAGATGTGAACAATCTTTTTATTTCACTCTTTTTAGCATTCTCTGATGGTGTCGCCATTTGACCATCAGATACTTGCAATTCACCCCCAGCAAGGAGATAAAATTCATCATAAGCAGTATTATGTTTAACAACTAAACATTTGTTTTTTCTAAACTCTGCCATTACTTTTTTTCTATCAAAAACTTTTTCTTTACCATCATATGAATATGAAGGAAAGTAGGTATCCATAGTGTAACGATCAACTTGTTTGCCACTTGCAATATAGAAACCTAATACTTTAGTACCAGTTCGTTCTCTTAAAGCGTCTAGTAAACCATCAGTCATATTTCTACGACCAATATCATTATATTCTTTTTTAGTTTTAGTATCTCTTAATACTAGATTACTTTCATAAGAAGCGTGACCAATATAATAACCACCTCGTTGTTTGTTTAAATATCTTTTTTGTATTTCTTCTTTACTAGGATTCATGATAACAATTCTATCATTACCATCACTACTACCATCAGTTAAAAAGATTGTATTCATTTTATCAATAGCATATCTTTTTCTGAAAGCATTAACCATCGGCATCGCAGCCATGATACAATCATTTAGTGGAGTAGAACACATATGGTAACCTTGAGGTTCTCTTGGCAAATCATTTATATAATTACTTTCTTTTAGCATTTTGTTATATTCTTCGGGAGGTAAATCGTATACCTTTCTTCTAGACATACCATTAAAATTATATTTTTGATTATACTTTTCAGAAAGCATGAATAAGTTAATCATACCTTTCTCATATTCTTTAGCATTCATTCTAGAAGATACAAAGTTTAATAAAGACATTCTTTCATCAACTGTAATATCGCCGTCTTGATAACTAGGAGATTTTTTATCATTTTTAGTATCATCTCTGTAGGCACGACCATCATTACTAAAAGCATATACTTCAAAAGGTATATTTACTTTTTGACAAAACATAGTTAAATTCATTAATTGATGTATTGTAGGAGTAATCTTATCATGCATACTACCTGACCAGTCTATAAACATCATCATACCGTGATTTTTACCATCAGGTGTAACTGCCATTCTTTTAAAGATATCATCATTGTATTTGTAACTGTGTAATTTAAGTGGGTCAACAATACCTGATTTGTCTTGTTTAGTTCTAGAGTAAGCAGAAGCAGCCTTCTTCATCTCATATTCTTTGACCATATAACTAACTTTTTTAGATTGTTCTTTATTGAACTTTCTAAAATTAGAAATCATTTTAGATATAGCATTTTGCATTGATAGACTTTTAGTTTCTTCTTTATAAGGTAGTCTAAATTTTAAATCAAAATCTTTTAGTACAGTTTTATAATCAACAATATAATCGTTGACATTTTTGTAATTGTGAATATTGATATACTCATTATTTTTAGATTTAGGATCTAGTAAATTTTCTTTTTTGTTTTCCCAAGATTTATCTGTTTCAGCAGATACTTCTTCAGGTATCTCAGCAGGTTTTGCAGGTGCACCTTGTAGTTCTGTATCAGATTGTTGACCACTAGAAGGTTCGTCTCTATTGATAGGATCTTTTTGTTCTTCTTCACTATCTTTGGTATCATCTTCACCTTCATCTTCAGAATTTTTAGAACCTGTATTTTCTTCTTCATCTTCTTCATTATCATCTGGTTGAGATTGACTTTCACCGTCTCTCATTTCGTCATCATCTTCGCCGTCATAATCATTATCACTAGCAGTTTCAGATTCCATCTCTTGTTCTTTTTGTTCGGCTTCGTCTTTACAATATTCTGCTAATTCTTCAGCAAGATTAATCACATCATCAAAAGTTTCTAATTTATTCATTCTAGAAACTACATCATTTTCATACTCATCAGTAAATGTAATAGGACTTTCTACATGAGAAGATTTAAAATGAATATTTAATCTATCAATAAGAAGCATATCATCAAGGTCTTTATCTTTAGTGCCAAAGAAATCATTATTGATAAGGTCTCTATAGCCTCTGATAAATGATTGTGATAAACCAGGATATTTTCTTTTGATTAGTTTTTCGATACGAGCATCTTCAATAACATTTAAGAATGACTTTGGAATCTTTTTCTCAACAACAGCGTCTTGCCATCCTGATGATGGTGTAAATAATGCATGACCGACTTCGTGAGATATTAATAGGTCTGTAATATCTTCATTCATGTTTTTCCATATAGGTAAAACAAGTAATCTAGATTTTACATCAAAATAAGCAGTCTGTACTTTTTTGTGTTCTACTGATATATTTTCAGTAGCAAGTAATTTTGCAAGATAAGATTTTGCCTGATTGTTAATTTTATTTGTTTTCATGTTTTTCATAATATAGTGCTATGCTATCATCAATCGGTAGTAATGTCAAGCACTAATACCGTTTTTTTTGAAAATAAAATAAGTCTTATTTTTCAATGATTTTTCTAACATAACGCTATGCTATCACCAATCGGCATGAAAGTCAAGCATTATTACCATTTTTTTTAAAATAATTTAACCCTTATTTTTCAAGGGTTTACTGCTGTCAGAATGACGCAGTTAGATTTGTTCGTGTTTTGTTCTACTTTTTAAAGATAAAAGTCGGTTCAAATTTACGGCCTGATATGTCAGGTCTTTGATATTCGCCCAAATATTGTTGTTTTTGTTTCATTTCAGTAGTATTGCCGTCTAGTGTTGATATAGCAGATCCCCCTTGTTGAGTACTCAAAGATAGCCACCATGTGTCTGTATGTTCGAATCCTACTGATTTAGAGAGGGCTACAGTATCTTCTTCGAATGTCTTGTACTGTTTTGTATTCGCAACATTAAGAGCAAGATACTTACCAGTTTTAAGACCTTTATATGCATTGGCAATAGTTTGTTTTAAGAACTTCTCTTTCCATATGTCAGATGTACTGAACTTAATACTAGATTGTTCTGGTTCATCGCCATATGCTTCCCAACCAAAGTAAGGTGGACTTGTAAACACAAAATCTAGACTTTCATCTTCTGGTATAAATGTCTCACTACCTTGTCTATGTAAGTTATATGTATTATGAGTATTACCATAATCTTTTAATATACCTTGTAGACCTTCATAAGTAGGAATACATGGGTCAGTACCGATATAGTTTACACCTGCTGATATTGCACCAAGTAATCGACCACCATAACCCATAGATGGATCCCATACTGTACCTGCAGCAGTACCTTCAAGTGGACTATCTTTATCTACAAATACATCATATAACGCTGCAGCTGCTGTAGGTCTAAAATTAGAAACCATTTGAGTACCACTATATCGTCTTAACATAGAACGCATATCTGAATCTGTAATATCATGAGCAGGTTTCTTTTTAAAGAATGTGCCCGATAGTATTTTATTTAAACCTTTTTTAAGATGTTCTTCATCATCCCATATCTCGATAGGTGTTTTCATCTTACCACACTTAATACCCCATGCGTGTTCCATATACGACCATGCAAGATTAAGACCATGTGCTGACTGACCTATAATTTTATTCTTTCTATCAATAAGTGTGTCTCGCCTAAAGTTTACTAGTTGATTAAATATCTCATTTCGCCATTCTTTGTTTGTTGGGTAATAAGGAAAACCTTTAGTCTTCCAACTATCATGAACTTCTTGTAATATATCGGTCAAAATGTAATCCTTTCTTGTCTAGGTAATATTGGTTTAAAGTCTATATTATTATGTAAACAATCTATAAGTCTTTTATGTAATGTATTATAGTAATCTTTATTATTTTCATAAGTAAATCCATGCGACCATGCTGTGTGTTTTGTATATGAAACTTTACCAGATTCTAATAGTGTTTCTCTATGTGTACTATCTAATGTATCAACATAAGCATGAGTAATATTATCTAGATTATTTAATAAAGCATTGTTGTCTATTACATTAGCCCTACTTACTGATATAATTTTACCTTTAAAGTTTTTTAGTATTTCATCATTAATATAGTTATCGTTGCCTTCTGGTGTTATTGAAACAATTAAACAATTTACTTCTTTAACTTTTTTAAGTAAAATTTCTTTTGTAGTTTTTCTATCTATAATATTTGGTAGTGCAATATTTAAACTTTTTGCAATCGCACCATATCCTATAAACAATACTTTATCGTTTTCATCTATCTTATCTTTTATCCAATCAGCAGTTGATTGTGTAAATGGTTTAGTTGTTGCAACACCTATGCCTCTTTTCTCACACTCTGATAGATTAATATTATCGAAACCATGTGTTCTTACTACAATCCATTTAAGATTAGGCATAGCCTTATAAGTCTTTTCACCTACTTTTGTAAACTGAACTGATAAAACTTCTATCTCTGGATCAACAAAATCTAAACTATCGTACTGACCATGTAAATCCCAATCTTCATTTTGAAGAAAAGAATCAGGTCTCCATTGCATATCTTTTTTATCTTTAACTATTATTTTAGACATTTATTAAATACCGTTTCAAATTCTTTATAATATTCTTGTTCACTAGGCAACCTATCTATAAAATCACTTTTAATTTTGTTTAACATATTACCATCTTTAATATACTTAATCTTATCATAAAATTCATCAATTGTAAAGCACCTTTGAAATTTATCTGAAACTAGTATGTTATTAGTATCGTAATCTTTCCAAACAAACGGAAAGACATCACACGCCAATGCCTCATGATATCTACCAGTTACGGCAGTTTGATCTATCCAATTAAAACATAATGTACTATAACTCTTATCTAGATATCCTAAAGTTTCTTTTAATGGTATCCATTTCTTTTCTACTTCAAACGGCCATCTACCTATAATGGTAGAACTTATTTCTTTATTTTTTCTTATTGATTTGATAATATTCAATCTACTATCGCCAGACTTCTCACCTCCAGCAACTTTACTTTTATCAGATCCCCAATAAACAAAATCAGTTTGTTTATCTGTTTCAAATCTAAAATAGTTTTTAATAAAATGATATTTTAATCCTTGCAAACACATTGTAAAATCCATTTCATCTATTACCTTAAATGATTTTGGTTTAACTTGTTTCTCAAAAGTATATTTCATAACCATACTTTCGTCAACACCTCTATCTTGTGTAAGTAAAATAATATCTTTATTGTTTAGATATTCATATGTTTCTCTTATCATACTTTGAGATTTTTCAACATCTCTAGGATGCATAGCATTTGCAAAGTAAATAAATTCTTGTACAGCAGGAAAGACAATGACATCAGCATTCTTTATTACATCAGAATTTCTTTCTGCACCTTTACTGCCCCATGCAAAGTTATAATAAGAGTATTCGTGTTGTTTATTGTTGTCTTTATAATATCTAAAACTCTCATAGAATACATCCATACCATATTCTAATACATCGGTATAGTTTACTTTCTTTCTTAAACTTGCAAAACAGATTTTCATATATTACCGCCTATATTCCAAAACATAATATCACCCTCTAATTGATCTTGCATTTGTTCTAACCACCACCATGCTTTTCTATCCCATGTTCCATTACAAGGAAAAGGTACTTCATAGTCAGTCATCATATTGTCAAACTCATATTTTGTTTTATCTACATTGATAGCACTTGAAATAATACTATGACTTTTATACTTCTCATATATTGTATTAATATTTGATACTGTGATAATATGTGCTTGTTTATTTGAATTAGAAAACAAATCAGTACCTGGTTGATATGCTTGAACTATACCAGAACTTGTTACACCTGATCCTGCTGATATAACTAAGTGATCGACTAAATGTTCTTGAAATACTTTCTCTGCTCTTTGTTTTAAATTATTACGATAATCAATATGGTCAAAAGCATATGGCAACATTTGTATATCATTTTCTTTTGCATATTTTTTAACTCTATTATAGAGTATTGCCATCATGTTAGGTTTTAATTCATGAAACTCACAACCATTTTGTTTTGCCTTGTCTAGTATAAATTGAGAATAAGTTTTAGATGGTGGATAAGCATAGATAAATTTAATACCCCTTTGTTTGCATAAATGAGATAATGCCCAACCACTCCATGATCCGTTTACTGCTAAATGTATTAGTGGATATTTAGGATTTAAGTTTACTAATAGGGCGTCAATACCTGCCATCTTTCCCCATGGTGGTAAAATATTATTATCACCCATAAGATCATCTCTTTTAACAAGTATATCTCTTTCGTTTAACTTATATTTCTCAACAGGCGTATCTAGTCTCATAAACACATTATATCATATATTAATCTAAAAGTACAGCCTACTATGTAAGTATGTTCCGTACATCATCATTTGCCCAAACATCTGCAACCAAGTGAATACGAATATCATCACCACCATTAATTGCTGTGTGTGGTCGTCTAGTATCTAAAAACCAACACTCACCCTTTTTCATATTATGAATGTGTCTTTCACCATTATTATCCCAAGATGTAAATATAACTTTATCATTTGTTTTAAGTGGTATATGTAATCTTACCATTTTACCATCGGTTGTACCCCATGTTGGATCTGTCTGATCGGTATGTCTTGCAAGTTCACCCCCACCTGGTTTAAGTGTCATGAAACGAACTCTATCAAACTTGCCTGGTATCTTATCTAGAAAGTGGTCAACTTTGCTTTCTAACTTATAATATAAATCAGTTTTAACAATAGGATGTTCACCATCTAAATATTTGTCAACGTAAGTACTATCTGTTTCATGACCCATTAATGATAATGCCTGCCACGCTTTACCCTTATTATAATTACTATTATGATTCGTATATTCTAAATTCATATCAATAAGATATTGTGATAAATCATCTATAACATTATGGTCAAACTCTAACTTAGTTTTAAGAATATTAATATTTTCTGTTTGAGGTACTGGTGTAAATTCTCTTTCACCTTTATAATAAACTCCTACGATATCACTAAATGTACTTACTTTCGTTCCTATCTTTCTAAACCCTGAATTGATAACAGAATCTTTTAAAGTTTTATCTTCTTCAAATATATGACACCAGATAGGTTCTTTAAACTCATTCAAAACATTAGTAATACTTTCGACATTATTGTTTTCACTATAAGATATCTTTGATATTACTTGTTCGCCTTGTAATACTTCAGCAATTTCTGGTCCTGCACCAAACATTTTAATTTTTGATTTTGCTTTTGCTGTTCTTACTTCATAAACTACACCTTGATGTTCATGTAATAATCCTTTATCTAAAGCACTTGCCATGCCATTCTTTTTTGCTTTTGTGAATGGACTAAAACAATATTTATTGTATGATTCAAACTTATTAGTCCAGTCAACTAAAGTATCTAATTCATATCCTTTTTGCCATGCTTTCATTTTTTACTCCTTCTCATGTATTCGCCATTTAGGATCTCTTGGTACCCAATTGTTAGGCGCTTCTTGATAGTCTTTCTCGTCTAATCTACTCCATATCTCATCAAAAGATAAAGCAGATATACCAGTTCTCTTTTCTACTTCTAATATAGCATCCTGTAATTGTTCTCTATTGTATTCTTTCTTTCTTTGAAAGTCATAATACTCTTTTAATTCTTCATATTCTTTTAAATCAATCACCACCTATATTCAAAGTTTTGCGTTTCTGAATTTATACTAATTAACTTTGCCCCATTGTTAATATGAAAGTGTGTAGCCATAGGTGTTAGTGGTGAGAGTGTTAATAATCTTTTTGTTTCAAGTCTTTCTTCTTTTACAAACTCTAATAGTTTATTAATGATTTCTCTACCTGCACCTCTTTTTCTAGACCATACTGTATATGCAATAGCAATCTTACCAGATTGATTATCTTGACAAGCAACTTGACTCATAAAATCTAACTCTTTAACTGTAGTAGGAACTTCATTAGTATATGCAACGCAAACAATTGCTTCAATATTATCTTCGTATCTTAAACCATATATTTTTCTTTCGGCAAATAAACGCCAATCTAAATCTAGTTCTGGTCTTACTGGATCCTCATTGACATCTATATTAGTT
>Ga0209337_1003236_pt1 | contig 11502 bp, 8 predicted proteins | sample LinPmetageLP53_FD_184044 | JGI IMG/M metagenome (GOLD analysis project Ga0209337, IMG submission 184044) | Marine viral communities from the Pacific Ocean - LP-53 (SPAdes) (version 2) | ecosystem: Environmental > Aquatic > Marine > Oceanic | place: Pacific Ocean | collected 2010-02-08 | reverse complement strand
AACCCAAATGAAATGTTCTTCACAGCTTTTGAACCAAAAGTTGCCAATAGATTTATAATGTATGTAGATGGTATACCATCATACATGATTAAAGAAGTAGGTGAAATTACTTTAGAACAAGGAGAAATTGTATTAAACCACATCAATACTTATAGAAAAGTAAAAGGAAAAGCTAAATGGGGTGATTTAAATATGACATTATATGATCCAATCACACCATCAGGAGCACAAGCTACTATGGAGTGGGTAAGATTACATCATGAGTCAGTAACTGGTAGAGATGGTTACTCTGATTTCTATAAGAAAGATTTAACTATCAATGTATTAGGACCTGTAGGTGATGTAGTATCTGAATGGATTATAAAAGGTGCATTTATTAAAAACGCAACATTTAAAGGATTTAATTGGGATGAAGAAGCGCAAGCTCAAGATATCCAATTAGTATTAGGAATGGATTACTGCGTGTTAAATTTCTAAAAAAGAAATTACATATATTAAAGAATAGCTTGGCTTCGGTCAAGCTTTTTTTTATATTATATGTATACTCGAAATTAAGTTATAACTAAATAAAAGATATGAGCATAGATAAACCAAAATTCCCAACAGAATTTGTAGAATTACCTTCAAAAGGATTACTTTACCCTGAAGATAATCCACTATCAAGTGGAAAAGTTGAAATAAAATATATGACAGCTAGAGAAGAAGATATATTAACAAATACTTCTTATATTAGTGATGGTACAGTATTAGATAAATTACTACAATCATTAATTATATCAAAAGATATAGATTATAATGATTTAATTATAGGTGATAAAAATGCACTATTAATATCAGCAAGAATATTAGGTTATGGTAATGATTATGATTTTATGTGGATGGGTGAGCAGGTAAAAGCTGATTTATCTCAAATGGATAATAAAAAAATAGACGAGTCTATATTTGAAAAAGGTAAAAATGAGTTTTCTTACATATTCCCTACATCAGGTACTACAATTACTTTTAAATATTTAAATCATGCAGATGAAATTGCAGTAAATAAAGAAATTAAAGGATTACAAAAATTAAATAAAGATGCAAATCCACTTATTTCAACTCGTATTAAACGAATGATTATATCAGTTGATGGAAATGAAGATAAAAAAGAAATTAGAGAATTTGTAGATAATTATCTGTTAGCAAGAGATTCTAGAGCATTTAGAAATCATATTAGAGATACACAGCCGGACGTAAATCTAACAGTTTCAGTAGAAACTAGAGACGGTGAGGAGGACGTAAATATACCTATAGGTATTAGGTTTTTTTGGCCTGACGCCGACTTATAGAGTAGCACTTTTTACACAAATCCACGAAATAGTATTTCATGGTAAAGGTGGATATGATTGGCATACAGTATATGATATGCCTATATGGTTACGTAAATTTACTTTTATTAAAATTCAAAACCACTATGCTGAAGAACAAGAAGCTATAAAAAAAGCAAAAGGAAAAAGTAGTGGTGCTAAGTCTGTAACTACTGACGGTAAAGTAACATCTCCTGAATTCTTAAAAAATGCAAAATCACCATCAAAATCTAAACCAAACTACACAACTAAAATGTCTAAGAAGTAACAATTTTTGATATTTATAATAAAATTAACCATTAATGGCTTCTTTAAATATAAATGATATTAATAAGCAAATACAACTACTTAGAAAAGAACTAGGTAAAGTTGCAAAAGCTGATTTTTTAAAAAAAAACATTGCTGAAGCTAATAAAGAATTAGTTAAACTAAGAGGAGAAATTCAGGATGTTAACAACGAATTAAGTTATTTTTCTGATTCATTTAAAGGCAGTCTTTCAGAATTAACTAAAACTAATTTTGAATTATCTTTAGCTAAAAAATCATTTAGAGGTTTAGTTAGTATAGCAGATCAATATAATCAAATAAATCTTAAGGGTACTAAAATAAATAAGAAAAAATTAGATGCCTTAAAAGCTCAAGGAGAACAAGAGTTTAAAAATCTTGAATATGCAAAGCGTTATGGTGATTTTAAAAATGACCCAGGAGCTTTAGATGCAATTAATAGTGCTATATCACAACAGAGTAAATTTAATGAGGGTTTAGAAGATACTGTTAAATTTCAAGAAAGATTAAATGATAGTTCAGGAGTTAAAACCTTTGGTTTTCTGTCAGATATATCTAAGGCTATTCCTGGTATGAGTACTCTTACTTCAATGTTTGATGATGCTTCTGCAGCTGCAAAGGACACTCAATTTGCTATGGAAAAGCAAAGAGAGTTAGATATAGCAGCTTTAAAAAGTGGAAAGGGAGTAGATAAAGATATAACGGATAGGTTAGGTGTTACAGATAAAATTAATTTCACTAAAAAAGGAACAGCAAATCAAAAAGATCTTAAAGGATTACTAGGGAAAGATGGTAAAGGTTTAGATTCTGTGATTTCAAAAGGAACAGCAAAATTACCTAAAGGAATGTCATCTATGATGGCTGGTGTTAAATCTTTAGGACCTGCATTAACAAAAGCATTAGGTCCAATTGGTTTAATAATAGAACTTGTACAAGGTCTTCTAAAAGCAGACGCTCAAGCTACTAAGCTTCAGAAAACCATGATGATGAGTTCTAGTGAAGCTAATTCATTTAATCAAGGATTACAACAAGCAGCAATGCGAACTGGTGATATATCAATAACTGGTACTAAAGTATTTGAGACATTTATGTCTATAAATAAAGAATTAGGATTTATTGCTAAGTTTTCAAAAGATACTTTAGGTTCTGCTACTAAGCTTCAACAAGTATTAGGCATAAGTGAATCATCAACAGCTAATTTAGCCGCGGCATCAGAAGCAACAGGTACATCTTTAGAAAGTAATTATGAAAATATATTAGGGTCAAGTTATCAACTCCAAATGCAAAGTAAAACCCAACTTGATATGAAGTCGGTTATAGAAGCAACAGGAAAAGTAACGGGTCAAATAAGAGCTAATATGGGTGGTAATGTTGTAGAAATTGCTAAAGCAGTTACACAGGCCAAATTATTAGGTACTAATTTAGAATCAGTAGCAGCAGCAGGTAAACAATTATTAAACTTTGAACAATCTATTTCTGCTGAAATGAATGCTGAATTATTAACAGGTAGAGCATTAAATCTAGAAAGAGCAAGAGCAGCAGCTTTAGCAGGAAATCAAGCAGTATTAGCTGAAGAATTAGCTAAAAATATGGGTGATTTTACTTCATTTACTAAACTAAATGTTATTCAACAAGATGCTTTAGCGGCTGCTATGGGTATGCAGTCAAATGAAGTATCTGATATGTTGTTTAAACAAGAAACAATGAATAAATCAGCTGAAGAATTAAGGGCTTTAGGTAAAGATGAATTAGCTGATAGAATGGAAGCTAAATCTACTCAAGATAAAATGAATGCTGCTATGGAGCAATTAAAACAAACTTTTGTTAATTTAGGAACTACTTTATTACCTATATTTAAACTTTTAGGAGTTGTAGCAGGAATATTTGCAGTAATAATTGGTTACACTCAAGATCTTATAGGATTTTTAGGTAATTTAGTAGGTATTGGGGATTTTGCTAAGGTAGAAGACTCAGCTGGTACTGGTGCTCTTAAAAGTTTGGGACAAACTGTAGGAATTGATGATGCTGTAATTGATAGTGGAGGAAATATTATAACAACTAATCCTGCAGATTATTTAATAGCAACTCAAGACCCAGGGGGATTAGCTTCTGCTGTGGGTGGTGCTGGTGGAGGTGGTGAAGTTGTTACTGTATTAAAAGAATTATTAGCTGCTGTTAAAGCTGGGGGTGATGTAATATTAGATGGTAATAAAGTAGGAAGAACATTACAAATTTCATCTTCTGGAATAGGTTAATATTTATAACAAAATAATAAAAATTTAAAATTATGGCACAATCATTAGAAAATAAATTCTTATCAAATGGATCAGGATTAGGATACCCAGTATCTCCTGCTAGTCCTGGACCTAATGGGTCATCACTTACAGCAGCAAAGTTATCTACACAACATAAAGAGTATTCTTATATTGGAGATCCAAATATGTTGGCTGTTCAACCTAGATATGATAATGCTGGTGGAGCTTCAGGAACAACAGCTTTACCTTCACCAACAGAATTACGACCAGGTAATGGTCCACAAAACGATAGAGCAGCAGGAGCTGGATTTAATGTATATCGTGCTAATTCAACTTATGATGACTTTATATTATCTCAAGGAGGAGCACAAATTGTAGATAGACTTAGAGATCCACTATTATAAAAAACACTAAATGTTAATAAATTCAACTACAGATTTAAATAAGTTGAAATTTACTTCTAGTGGTGGTGATAGATGGGATCAAGGTAAAAGTGGCCAACCATATATTATTAAATCTATCCCAGGAGCAGATGATACTTTTTTACAACAACTTGATGGACAACCTTTACCTAAAAGTGGGGTTGATTTTTTATTAAGAGGAGGATTACTATCAGCTGAAGCTGCAGGCACCGATGTTAGTAGATTATCTAAAATGTTATTTGATACTAGATCCCCAAATGGTTTTGAATTTATAGCTAAACAAAATGTATTATCACGCCAAAACGTAAAAACAGAAGCTTCATTTGGTACTGGATATGGTTTTGGAGCTCTTAATCAAGGTCTATTTTCTCCAACTAGTACATTAGGTCAAGCTGGTGTAGTTCCTATTGCCCCTGGTTCTTTTAATTCATTTGGTGTAAATCCTAGAACAGACATTAACCCTTTAACAGGTGATTTGGGAGATAATAAATCAAATAATGGGGGAATAAATAGTTATTTTAGCACTGTAAATATTCAAAATATAATTCAAGATGGATCATGGAGTGATAATAATAGATTAGTTTTATTAAATCAAGGTATATCATTTGGAACAGAAGAAAAAACAATTGGTGGAAATATTACATTAAACCCAGATAATGCCGGAGTTAATATATTAAATTATGGTGGTGGACCGGGTTCTGTATTATTATTTGGAAAAACTAATATTAGATTTGCAGATCAAAGAACAGGATTAAAAAATGCAAAATTACCTATAGGTGTTGATGGGGGGCCTTCATTTATAAATCCAACAGGTCCAAATAGGTATGACATTTTTGGAAAATTTTATAATCCTACTATAGAAGCTTCAATTACAGGTGTAACTGATGTAACAAATGATCCCTCTTCTATAATCAAATCAAATATATTTCATAAAGGAGCAACTAATTCATTTTTAAATGCAGCAGGTACTGGTGACTCTGTTGAAACTAAATTTGATTTAGAAGTAGGTTATAGTTTAGATCTTGAACAAATAAATGATTATGCATCTCAACCCGTTGGAGGTCTTAGAACTTTTTTACCTAATGTATACCAAGGGGGTAGTGGATCTTTACTAAGTACTACTTCAAATGAATATATAACATGGAATTATGGTGCAGAATTATTAGACCAACAACAATTATATACAGCATCAATAAATAATTATGGGGATAGACAAAAATTAAACCCATCAGATTTTAGAAGTGTTAAAAGAGCTAATGATAAGTTTACAGTAGTTAATAGCAGCCAAACAACAGGACAGGGAAATTCTCCTGTTTCTTCTATATTATCTTTAGCACCTAACTATATAACCCAAAATGCAAATATAGTATTCAATCAAGGTGATCCCGGAAAAGGTAATCCTACAGTAACTAGAAATGGAGCAATAGCAACAGGTCCAAAAAATGTATGGAATTATGCCTTTAATCCATCAGGTAAGATGGCCAAAACAGCATTAGATAAAATTAATGCTTTAGCTATGTATGAAAGCAGTTCAGTAGACACTATTTCATCAACAAACGATTCCTGTCAATTTAATATAGCTGTTATTAATAATAAGGATCAAGGAGCAACTAATACATACTTACATTTTAGAGCATTTTTAGATAGTTTTAGTGATAGTTATGGTGCTGATTGGAAAGATGTTCAATATGTAGGCAGAGCTGAAAAGTTATATAATTATGCTGGTTTTAAAAGAGATATTAGTATGGATTTTACAGTTTATGCTCAATCAAAAGCTGAATTAATTCCTATGTATAAAAAATTAAATTATTTAGCATCAACATTAGCTCCTGATTACAGCCCAGCTGGTTATATGAGGGGGAATATGGTTAAAATGACAGTAGGGGGTTATTTATATGATCAACCTGGAATTATAAGAAGTTTAAACTATACAGTTCCTATGGAATCTACATGGGAAATAGCTATTAATACAGATGGTGGAAAAGACCCAAGTGTTAAACAATTACCCCATATGATTAAAGTAACAGGGTTACAATTTACCCCAATTCATAAATTTGTACCATCAAGAGCAGGTAATTTATTAGACCCAGTAGAAAAATATATAGCATTAGCTAATAATAACTCAACTAATAATTATCAAGATTTGTATGAAAATAATTTTGCTGCACTTCAAAAAATAAAAGATGAAGAAGATGAAGCAGCTATAGCAGAGAAAAAAGCAGGAGAAAGAAGAGTAAGTGCACCTCGAACATAAATAAGATGAATAGATATCAAAAAATAGAACAATTAAGAAATGAAAGCCCATATGTAGCAACTATTGGAGATAAATACTACAATACAGTTTTTTATCCTGAGGTTGGAGCCCTGGAAACAGATATTTATGTTGAAACCGAATTTGGTGATAGGTTAGATGCTTTAGCTTTTCGATTTTATGGGGATGTAACTTTATATTGGATAATATCAATTAGAAATCCAAATCGAGTAAATTTTGGATCCCTTTATTTATCTCCAGGTTCAGTAATAGCTATTCCCCAAAATGTTAGTAGCATAATAGATAGTTATAATATATTAAATGAACAATAATGGCTTTAGGAAATATAAAAGGTGGACCTTTTGAAGATTGGGTAACTAATCAAATTGAACAAAGAGAAATCTCTTTAGGAAAAGGAAGTGGTGAGGATCCAAAAGATTTACTTTACCAACAATCTAAAACACCATGGCTTAGATTAGCATCATCTGTTAATATAAAAGCAACAACATCATATGGAACTTTAGATAGACTCCTTACCCTACCAGGTATAAATCGAAGTGAAATTGAGGGTACTCAAGCATCTAGAAATTTTATACTACAGGGTGGAGCAATTTCGATCCAAGAAACTTTCCAACCCCCAATAATTGATCCAATATTATCACCAAAATCTAACTCAGGTCTAAATTTTAATTCATCAAGTCCATCAACTATTGATTTAGCTTCAGGAAATAGCTTATCAGGAGCATATGGTTGGGGTGGTACTACTGAAAGAGGCCTAGTTCCCATGCCTGGTATTACTAGTGCTGAGGTAAAATATGAAAATGATGGAGCTTTAACTAAAACTACTATTAATATAAAATGTTATAGTAGAACTCAATTTGCATTAGTAGATGCTTTGTATATGCGCCCTGGGTATACTTTATTGTTAGAATTTGGGTGGAGTACTTATTTACAAACTAATGATGATGATAGACTATTTACAAGAGATGAAGTTAAATTAGAAACAACAGACCCTTTTTTCACACCAGCTTTAAGTTTATTATTAAATCCAAAATCTAGATCACAAAGAAACCAATATAGAATCATCCAAAAAATTAAAGAAGAAAGAAAAAGAACAAGTGGTAATTATGAAGCCGTATATGGTAAAATTACTAATTTTAAATGGTCCTTAGATCCTGATGGAAGTTATAATTGTACTGTAGAATTAAGGGGGTTAGGAGAAGTAATAGAAAGTTTAAAATTAAATGTAAATACTAAAACAGATGAAAGTAAAGTTGGTAAAGATTCTAAAGAACAGGCAGAAAAAGATTTAGAAAATAAGAAAAAATCAAAACAAATACCATTAGTAGCTTTAGGCCAATCAGGAGGAACTTTAATAGAAAACTTATTTGCTATATATCAAAATACTAGAACACTTACTGATGATTCAGATAAAGATAGAATTCAAAAATATGAAATTGAAGATTTTCCTATAGTAAGTAATAGTGGTATTTGTACTAGACAAACAATTACATTTCCTAAAGGTATTTTAGGTTTAGTTGATACAAATACAGATGATAATGTTGAATCCCCACAAATATATATACAATTTGGAATTCTTTTAGCTTTAATCCAAAAAAACATAATTCCTTCTAATGGAAGAGGAGCCCCTATAACTACTTTTGATATGAATTTTCAAAATATTGATAAGGATAAAAACTTAATAAGAAGATTTCCAGGTCAATTTCCTATTTCACCTCAAAATTATTTAATTCCTTATGAAAATCATAGAGTTAATAATTTAGAAATACAATATCTTACTTCTGTTAAAGATTTACAATTTTTTGAACCAACTTCACGTTATGAGCAAAATTTTAATGAATTACTTCAAAAAAGATCAAGTTGGCAGTATAACACTTTTCTTGGTAGGTTAGGTAGTGTTTATATAAATGTTAATCGTGTAGCAACTATATTATTAGAACAAGAAGGACAAATAAATGATATACAAAAAAATGAAAAAGATTTATATGCTTTTTTAAAACTTGTATTTAATGATTTAAACATTAGTTTAGGAGGTATAAATAATGTTAAAATGCATATACCTAATGATGGTGCTATAATTAAATTTGTTGAAAATATTCCCCAAACTTTTGGAGGAGCCCCTCCAATAAACTATAAAAGTAAACTATGTAAATTTACTACCTTTGGATTTACTAGTAATGTAATTGAAAATCGTAAGGGGAGTATTGTAAGAAATTTAGGCATAGATGCTAGTATCCCTTCTAATTTTTCAACAATGATATCTATAGGAGCTCAAGCTAATGGTAATCAAGCAAATGGAAATGCTACATCATTTTCAAATTATAATACAGGTATAATAGATAGGGTAATTCCTACAAAATCACTAACTACAACAGACTCAGATGCTGAGGATCCACTTAAAAAACAGTTTAAAAGTTTTTCAAGTTTAGTTAATGAATTAACTACAAGTGGTTGGTGGGGAGAGTCATGGATTGGTGAAGGGTTTGATGCTGATGGAGGATTATTTGCTGATGTTTTTCGTGATAGAAATTGGAAAGGAGACGATATACAAGCTTTTAGTAGTTTAGCATCATCTTACCATCAATTACTAAATGGAATTTACACACAGGATCCAAGTAAAGGTGGAATGGGGTTTATGGAAGCTCCATTTTTTCTTCCTTTTAATTTGAGTTTAGATATAGATGGTATGTCTGGTATAGTAATGATGCAAAGATTTGAAATTGATCAAAAAGTTTTACCTCCAGCTTATGATAAAGACTCAGTAGAGATTATTGTTAAATCTGTAGATCATTCTATTAGCACCGATGCTTGGGTAACTAAATTAGGTACTCAATCTGTACCTAAAATAAAGATAAGAAAATCAACTGCAAGATCACTTAAAAAAGGAACAGGTGGTAATGCTACTTCTAAAGGTGGAACTTCAACAACTGCTAATGTTAATTCAGGAGCTGTATCAAATGATCCGAATGGGTTAACAAGAATGAGATTAACATTATTAGTAAGAGGTGAATATGGTACTTTAGGAGTATTAGAAATACTAGAAACAGATGAAGTTACACAAAGGGATATTTTTGCTGTTATGTTAGCACCTCCAGAATATGATTTTAATAGGGTTACCTCAACAAAAATTCCTATAAATCAAGGAGAACCAGGATTAGATTTATATAAAACTGGAGCACGATTTTTAGTGGCAAATTATAACAGTGAAACATTAGGCACGTCTTTTTGGTTAATAGGAAATCAAGAAAATGATTTTGCTTTTAATGAATTACATAATAATTGGATTGATTTAGGAGGTATAGCAAATGTCCCATATAATAAAATGAATGAATATCGTAATGTTATGATGTATAGTCAAAATAAAGTAAGATATGATGCTGGATCTCCTGTTTCAATAGCAATAGGTGATGGTTTTAGTGTAGCATCCCCTTTGGCTTATGAACAAAAGGTAGAATGGACATTAGGGACGTATTATTTAGATAACGAAGGAATAAGAAAAATGGAGGAAAATGTTCCTCAATCAATTAAATCCCAAATAGGAACAAATGCAAATTTTTATATGGATTGTATAGATGATTCTAAAAGATTAATCCCACAACGAACTATGAGTTCAAAGGCAGAAAAAAGTACTATAGTTCAATTACGAGCAAAATTACAAGAATTTGAAAATGGTGAAAAATTATTACAACACAAAAACTATAATTATTTAAAAGATATACGAGCAGAGAAGGCCCGTCAAGAGAGAATTATTAATAATGCTTCTTCTAACATATCCTTTGGTCCCAAATATTAATTATCATTAAAATGTATATACCTAAAAATAAAATAAAAACTAACCAATATACTAGAGGAGGTGAATATCAAACTCTCCTTAATAGTATTCCTTATGTAGGTTCTTATTATACTTTATACAATGGAAGAATATTTTCTGGGGTTGACCAAAATGATCAACCTCAAGAAGAGTTATTAAAATTATCACCACTAGCTTTTAATCCAACTACAGACCCAGCAATAGGTAATAAAATCCAATCATATACATTTGATTGGCAACTTGAAACTATACCAGGTCAATATCAAAATATGGATTTAATTACTACTTATAACAATATCAATTCAATAGATATGACAAAGCTTACATTACTACCCCCAAATCATTCCCCTCTCCCAACAGATGAAAATTATAAAGTAGGATCATTTACTAGGTATTTTTGTATAAAACTCAATGAACCTATATTTACAGAATTAAGTAAAAATGTATACACAAAATTAAAAAATCAAGATTCAAATTATGACTGGAAAATGTACCGATTATTTGTACTTATTTGGGTTATAACTGGAGATGAAGAAGATGTATTACAAACAAACTTTAATCAAGTAGCACTAGTAGAAAAAAGACTAGGCAAAAAAGGACTTGCAGAATATTTAAAAGGTAATTATATTCAATTTTACGCTAGAAATAGTGGAAAAATTTTATATTCAAATGGAGAAAGTGGTCTTGTATTACCTGATGGAACAGCTTATATAGGGTACTATCATACTATGTTAGATGGAACTATTATGACTGGCAAATATCATGGTAGAGGCCAAGACATAGTTTTAACAGAAATTTATGATTAAATTAGGATTGTAGATAAATCCATTGTATATTGAATCAAAATAAAAGTTATGTTTTGGTTAGTTGAAGATGATAAGCAGTTAGAGGTATTTAAAAATTATGTTAGGGAGGAAGCATTTGTTGAAATAATTCCATATAATAATTTAAAACATCCCACAAAAAGTGGAATTTGTGCTGTTTATGTTCGCCCGTTAAATGCCGCAAAGGGGTTTATATTGACAAACGACCATAGCGAGACATTAAATGTTGGTATAGACGCTATAAAATGCGTGTTAAACACATTAGACAAGGTGTATGTACGTGATAAGAA
>Ga0209337_1003234_pt1 | contig 11503 bp, 4 predicted proteins | sample LinPmetageLP53_FD_184044 | JGI IMG/M metagenome (GOLD analysis project Ga0209337, IMG submission 184044) | Marine viral communities from the Pacific Ocean - LP-53 (SPAdes) (version 2) | ecosystem: Environmental > Aquatic > Marine > Oceanic | place: Pacific Ocean | collected 2010-02-08 | reverse complement strand
GGCAGTACCTAAACCTTGGATGCCAGAATTGTTTGTCAAAGCCCCACCACGTCCACTGAATCCGGCGACTCGTTCTTCGCGACGACGACGCAACTTGGTTGCTTGTTCTGCTTCTAAACCGAACTCACCTGAAGCCAACTCGCTTGCAGTCAACGCAGTTTCTTCTCCGAGGAGACGATCCGTTAGACCTCTACGCTGACCTAAACGTGACTGGATTTCACGGCTTTGAATGTTTTCTCTTTCCAAAGCTTCAGCCATTCCCACATCTAAACCTTGACCTACTGAACGCAATGTGGCGACGGATAGACCTGCCGCTCGCTGTCTACGTTCTTCTTCGTAAAGATTGACGGCTCCTTCGGGGTCAAGATAATACTCGACTAGACGGTTGCCTTCTAGCATCTCAGGGTAGAACTGTTCTATTTGCGCTAAAATAGCTGGATCAGCACCATTAGCCGCTGTCTCCGCCAACGCTACCCGTGTCTGTAATTCAGCCGCAGAAACATCCCCAGCTATAAGACCAGCGTAAAGAGCATCGTTATCTGCGAACTCCTTACTCAACCCTGACGTTCGCATAGTGTTACGGTAGTTATCTTCTAAAGTTATGTACTCGGCTTCGCTAATAGCGGACATTCCTGCCGCTGCACGCAAATCCATTCCTGGGAAACGTTTGTCATAAGAATCCGATTGACGGATCTCTTGAGTTATCTCTAAAGAAGAAGCTCCTTTGATCATCAACCCTTCTAACTGGTTAGTTAAAAGTTTGATATCTGGTGCGAATTTAGGGTCGTTGCCAAACATTTGACGAAACAAAGCGCCTAAAGTATCTCTTGCGTTTCCTGTAGCTAAAGCAGCGTTTTCCCCACGCAGCAAAGCAGCCGCTGATGCTTTGGCATCCGCAGCTATCTGGGCTTCAGATCTTTTTGAAGGTTTGTTAGGTGCCTCATAATCTGGGTTAACAGTCCATACAGTGTTGCCTTCTGCGTCAGTGCTAGTACTATATTTACCTTCAGCGGTATCAGCGTCAGAAGGTTTGACTGGTTTAACGTAGGGGGGCACAAATGCACTATTATTGTACCACCCTCCTGTCTCAGGATCTTGAACATACAATGTGTTGCCACTAGCATCTGTAGCCTGATCACCAGGAACTACTTGAGATGCTTCACTACCAGTAAAACCAGCCTCAGCAGCAGCAGCCTTAGCAGCAGCAGCAGCCTTAGCAGCAGCAGCAGCCTCAGCTTTAGCAGCAGCCTTAGCTTTAGCAGCCTTAGCAGCAGCAGCTATCTGAGACTTAGACTTCCCCGCTATATTTGCAGCTATCTCTTCTGGAACATAATTAACCATTACGCCACAAATCCAAACATCCGACCAACATCATCGGCAATAGTACGAGCCTCATCATTAGCATTCTTAGTAGTCTGCCACTCCGCAGTACCACGAATCAACTCATTAGACTCCGTAAACGTCATAGTCCTACTCCCAGTCTCATTGTCAGGCATACCCGACGCTATCTGATTAAACAACCCCTCATCAGCACCCATAAAATCGACAGGACGCTCCAACAAAGCCGAAGCCTTAGAAGAATACGGAGCGAAATACTGGGCAGGAGTCATACCCCGATCAATCAAACCACCCAACGTAGGGAACCTTGACTTAGCCGTCTCCGCTAACTGCTCCCTCAACAACAACAAATTCTGTTCAGGATTATCCGACTGATAAACACCCATCACATAAGCATCCAAAGCTTCCTCATCAACACCAATCATATATTGCGAAGCCATGTTCTTAATAGAAGTCTCATAAGTCCCCAACAAACCTGTACCAGCACCATCAGCACCCGTGAAACTAGCAAAGTCCAGATAATCTGTTTCCACTGAAGACAACGTTTGACGAATGTCCTGCAACGACATACCTGTACGCTTAGCTGTCTTAGCTAAAGACAACTGCTGCTCCTCAGTCATCTCATCCGACAAACCTAAAGCTTCAAGCTGACTCGAAATGTAGTCAAGTTCCGTTTTAACTATTTCCCTACGACGCAAAGTAAAGTCGTCATTCAACGCACCGCTAGCAGCAGCAGCGTCCCACTCTAAATCAAACGCTTGCATCGTTTCATTAGTATCTTTGAACCATTGCGTTTCTGCAAAGGCCGCCTGGATCTCGCGAGGGTTTGTTAATCCTTTAACTTTAATGTATTCGAGAACGTTGATAGGTTCGTCTAAACCCAATCGATCCAAGATCACTTGGTCACTGATCATCATGTCTTCGCGAGGCTCATCTGTGCCTGGTTTGAAGAAGAAGAAACGGTAACCGAATTGTGCTGCTACGTCGAAGCTGTCTCCGATAGCGTCTAGTTGATCAGTGAAACCTTCTGGAGTAGACAGTCCACCACCTGGCACACCATCTCCAGCAGGAATAGTACTTGGGCCACCGCCAACTTCGCTAAGCTCAGGAAGCATCGAAGCATCAGCCGCAGCGAAAGCATCCGCATTTGCGAGACGGTCAGCGTCCATTTCGGCTTGGGTGAGAGGTGTTTCTCCTAAGATCTCAGCGCCTAAGAACGCTTCTTCTTCGACAGATACGTCTGGTTGCGGAAGGGCAGCTATCTCCGCATCTTCGATTCTTGGCTCCCCTATTACAGGAACAGCTTCTTCCTCAGCCTCAATTTCCCTAGAAGAAACTAGCCCTGAATTACGAGGATTCTCAGGATTCTCCGCCCACTGAGCAGCCCCGTCTACCAAAAGCCCGGCAGGTCCAGTAGGATCAAGCTCTGAAATCTCAGCTAAAGCTTCGTCACCTAAAAACTCTACGACTTCAGTTAGCCTTCCTAATCTCTTATCAGCTTGCTGCTGCGAAAAAAACTCTGGATCTATTTTTGTGTCACCGTCAGAAATTCCAGGAGACAAACTTTCAGTAAGATCAAAAGCTTGAGTTGCTAATTTGTCAAACTCTACTTCAGCTTTTTCTGTTCTGACAATATAGCTTCTAGCCTTGTCACCAACGTTAAATGCGAAAGCAGCTTGATCTACAAGCAGATCAGTGATCTCAGTCCATTCAGTCCCTTCGACATGCTTATCAACATCAATAGTGCCTAAATCTACATTAAACTTTTTTTCGATTAATTCAATAAGCTGCGTAGCGCCTAAAGACTTGCCTTCCCAACGAATGTTGCTTCCCGTCTTCGGTGTTTCGCCTCTTTGCTCCGCCCCTATCAGATTAGCTCTTAAATATTTAAGAGCACGCTCAGCGTCATTACCATACTCAAGAGATTTATCAAAACTTTCCTGAGCAGCTTCTATGGGAGTGTAAGAACTTAACGATGATCCTTGAGGAATTAACTTTCCCCACTGTTGAGTCCCAAGATTATTGAATTCTGTATAACCTTCGACCCCCAAAAATGTAGGGTTCTCTCCTTGTTCTTTTTCGTTTACACTATATTTAAGATCTGGAGAAAGTGTTCTAAGCTCCGCAAGTTTAGCGTTAAGATCTTTTATTATGATGCCGGTGACAGGATCTGATTCAGTTACACCGTAAACACTTGAATCGGAAACACCCATGTCGCGCAGTTGTTGTTCTACACGTTTTATAGCTTCGCCTAAATCGTATTCAATCTCTTTATATTCATTAGCCATTATTTCATTCCTAACGCAGACATAGCCAACGCAGCAGCATTCGAATACTCCATACCCTGAGCACGAGTAGGATCAGCCTGACGAGCAAACTCCCTCGCACGAGAACCCACATCTAACTCCTGCCCACTCATACCTTCTTTCTGAGCAGCATGAATCCCAGCAATAAAAGATTTCAACTCCGCACCGTCAGCCTGACGCCCCAACTCATTATTGAAATAGGCTTGAGCCGTATCTTTCAACTTCAACTTATCTATATAACGAACCTCAGGTTTACGTTCTCCCAACTTAGATAAAACATCGTCAAGAGAAACATCTTCAAACTCTGAAAGCGCCCCTTCATAGTTAGGCAGATTCTGCCGACCAATCTTAAAAGATTCCTTAGCACGAGTTATACCGTTAGTTAACATTTGAGAAATAAAATAAGGATCATAAATATCGTCCAAATCTTCAATCGCCAAATTGTCTCCATAACCCGCTGCGAACATAGCTTCAGCATAAGCTTCCTGCTCTTCTATATCCAATGTTGCAAACTCTTCAATAAAAGAACTTGCTGTAATGCTCGCCGGAGGCTTTGTAGTATTGTCAATAAAACGATCAGAAGGATCACCGCCACGAGATACATTGCCACGCAACACATCTTCTTGACCAATGATAGGATCACTGCGCCCTTGAGAAGAAGCCATCATTTGGAGTATCCCTTGCATACCCATGCCTTCATTCAAAGAAACAGCTTCTTGTTCTTTGAACGCATTAGTAAGTCCACCAGCCATATTAATTCGTCCTCCAAGTTAGGACATCTACATTGTCTCTACTGAGATAACGATCGAAAATGTCGATAAAGTCGTCTTCGTTTCGATACTGCAAACGAGTCCATTCCCACCACTCATAAACATCACTGTTAGCTTGAGAAGTCAAAGAATCAGAACCACCTGCGGCTTTCCTCGCAGCTAATTCGTCTATAGCTATTTGACGCTCATCTAAATAGTTTTTAAGTTGCTGAATGTCTGGACGCTGCACCAACGTTTCGTCTTGGACAACAGCCCTTAAAGCATCAAACTTTTTTTGATCTTTTAACTTGTCAGTAACATTAAACGCTTGCCACCAACCTGGATGAGCAGCTTGCAACTGTTCCATCTTAAACGAATACCACTGTTTCACGTCTGCGTTGCTAGAAGCATTCAAGGAACCAGAAGCTTCCTGTTCTTTACGTGCCTCCAACTCTGCATTTCTTATATTTATAATCTCCCTATACTCTTCCCACCCTTGCTTAATATCTGGAGCTTCAATAAAATCTTCTAAAGGAACTCGTTCACGTTGTTTCTCTGGAGAACCTGGAGAAAGAGCAGAAGACTGCTGACGACGATAAACAGCAACGTTAAAGCGTTGAGCTTCATCACTACCTATAGTCGCTGTAACCAATCCACCAATTTCCGGGTAAGCCTCAATCAAAGGCAAATACTTTTGGAAATTGTCCCAACTTTCAATAGTTGGACTAACACCGTTTTTCGTTTTGCTTGTTCTTTGTATAATCGCAAGGAACTCTGAACCATACTCACTAATAAAACGTTCATCCGCCAACAAAGGATCTTCTTTGCTCATCGCCCGCCATTGCTCTAAATAGAACGAGTAAGGAGAATCTACTTTCATCGTGGTAGGAAGAATCATCGAAGCAAACGCACGAGCTTTCAACAAAGCCTGAGCATCCTCTTTGATATCTCTCATCATTTCGTTTCTTGACTCTTCAGTAGAAATCATCTGCTCATACAGAGTTTCAAATCTTTCGTCATCCGAAGTAGGCTCTTGCATCTTCAAAGCAGTGATACGATCACGAGCCACAGTCAAAGCAAGCCGATCAAGTTCGTCACTACCAGCTAACGCACCTTTAGCTCTTTTAGCCCACGCAGGAGAAAGCTGACCAATGACTCTAGAGAACTGGTTGTCTCCCTGAGGCAAACCATACGGCCACATAAACTCGACAGCTTCTTCTAAAGAAGGTTCCACTAAAGCTATCTCGGCTAAAGGAATAGTTATTAAAGGACCAAACCCTGGACCGCCTGAAGACAACATTGACATAGCGTCTTTGCTGAAAGAAAGGTTTTTGCCAACGAACGGTTTCAACAAAGCGCCGCCGCCGCCAATCTTTTCAAGACCTGGCATACGAAGGATCATCCAACGGTTGCCTTCTTCATCTTCAGCAGTAGGAATAGAGTTAAAGTTATCTAAGACTCTAGAAACATAAGCTGGGTTTTCTTTAGCGATACCCGCCCAACGAGTGATAACTTCTTGCCACGCACCAAGGAATGGCATCATGTTAGACAACGATTCTTGCATCCGAGTAGATTCAGTAAGATCGTACAACAGATAACGGACATCACCTAAAGCTTTATTTCTTGCACCTTTTTCTAATTTGTCAATTATTTTTTGTAATTGATCGCCTTCGAAAATGTATCCCCCAGTTTCAGGGTCAACATATGCAGAGAGTTTACGAGCCATCTCTTCGTCAAACGAAGCACGGAAATAAGGCAACCTACTCAGATTGTCTGTAGGCAAAGAAGCCAGGACAGTGAACGCATTGTTCGTGAACTCCATAAGTTTTTTGCTACCCTGCCAATTAGGAGTAACACCTCTAGCTTGTTGCCCTATTGTCAAGTTCATATAATTATCGTTATCGATACTGATCAAAGTATCTTTTTCCATACCATCGCGGATTACTTTAACGTCTTCCCATTTAACGTCATCAGCTCTACGATCACCTAAACTATTTCTTATTCCGTTAAAATCATCAATTTTGTTATCGCCCAAAAATTGTGGCATGATCTGATTCTGTGTCTGATAAACAGCTTCAACAAAAGCATCAAACTCAGGACCTGAATTAGGGATCTCCAGATCTTCTAAAGTTTTACGGCCCGATTGTTTTTTCTGAAGAAACTCTGTCAAAGCATACTTGTAATCACCAGGATTGCTATGGGCAGTAGACCAAACAACTTCTAAATAATCGTTGACATGCGGATCTCCTGGCCCTGCTTTCCATTGTTTATTAGTCGTCGAATCCCACGCCCGTACAAAATCTTCTCCCTGATCTAAAGAAATTTGTTCCCAGAAATCAGAATCTATTTCGTTTTTAGATTTACGAGAAGCTCCTTGGACCAGTTTAGAAGTAGAACGGTCTGCGCTAACACGTCCTTGTATAGCGTTTGCACTAAAATTGTTATCGCCTATTGCATTGCGGACAAGCACTCCGCCAATCATTGTAGGTTGACGCCCAGCTTGTTGAAGGCGAACTCCCGCTGATTGCGCTGCCACTAAAGCTTGATACTCTTTTGAATCTGGATCAAGCCTTAAGACTTTCATAACTTCTTTTAGTTTGGCTTCTTTAGCCAACAAAAGATCAGCAGCGAATCTCAAATCTTTAACCTGCTTAGCAGCCGCTGCGACTTCATCCGCAGTACCAATTACGCTTACTCTTTTGTAAATTTCAGTAGCCTCATTAAATAATCCGGTTGCACTTCTTTGAAGACCTTCCGCAGTCATCTCCCCCAACTCACGTTGAGCAAGCTTACGGGCAGTAGAACCTTGACTTATCGCTCCGACAACAGCCCCACCCAAAGCCCCAATAGGACCTAAAGTTGCAAACCCTAAAGCGCTTCGTGCGGCTATACCTTTAATACGTTTAGACGTTTGCCATTGACTAAGCAATTCTTTTTCGTACCGTTTAGAAAGAACCCTGTCTGCTTCCTCAAGGTTCCCTTTAAATTTTATTTGCTGACGGTAAGCATCATAAATCTCAAACTCGTCAATTAAATCTTTTGCTTCTTCGCCTAGCTCGTCTTTAAGCTTAGCAATAAACCCTGATTCTACATCAATACCTTTACGGCGCATCAACTCGACTCTGTAATCTGAAAAACCAGAAGACATACCTCTAAGCAAATTGAGGCCACCAATAACAGAAGCAACACGTAAAGCTTCATCTCCTACCACTCTTAACGGCCACGCTGGGCGCAAAAGAACGGCAGGACGCCACACTCTCATAATAGCTTCTGCCGAATCTGAACCGGCTCGACCTACAGCTTTAAGATTCACTACACTGTTGTCACCTAAAAGTTTGCCTGCTCTATCACGCACCCTGTTAAACCGACGGTTACCGGTAACATTATCGAGAGCTTCTTTTACTAAATCGTAACGAGGGAGAACACGGCTTGTAGCTAATTGTCTTTGTGTCAACGGAGAAACAATGTTCACTACTTTGTCTCCATCTTGGAAACTTAACCTAGCTCTATCACTACCACCAAATCTTCCACCTTCAGGTCTAGACCTTGAAAAAGTAAAATTGGCTGCATTATAGTTTTCGGTTAAATGATTCAAAAGTTTTTCTTGCGTAGCTGTATTCCCCTCGCCTACAAAAGCGGCGATACGATTGTTTACTTCCCCTATAAGAGTCTCAAACATATTGAGACGTTGGGTGCTACCTTCCAGCATTGACCATTGACCCAAATAACGATCGGCTTCTTCTGGAGACAAAATGTCATTGTTGTCGAATCGTTTTAGATCTCTAATCATTCGCTCAAATTGATTGCCAGATTGAAGCGCATCATTTGTGTCGAAGTAGCGTTGACTTGTATTCTCGCTATAATATTCTACTATTCTTCTACCAGGCAAAGCTTTTGAAGCAGTTTCGAATACTTTTGCAGCTACACCAGTTTGAGAGAATTTTGCTTTGTTAGCTAATGGGACACGAATTTTGCGATCCAGGGCAGCTCTTTCAGCTAGCACTCCTTGCAACGCTTGTACCCCTTCCTTCCCAAGAACCCCACTTCCTCCAGGATCAATTATTTCTAAGATCTCTCTGCCCCCTCGGACATAATCTGCACCGTCAAGCAACCAACGATCTGTAGCTGCGTCTATCAAAGCCGAAGTTTCAGGACTGTTGTCTGCCAAGAACCGAGCTAAATCGTTTCCGTAAGCCCCATTTTTTTTAGCTGCAAGGTTATCTATTTGAGCGTCACTAAAACGAGTTTTCAAATCAAGGATAAACCCAAAATCAAATTGTTCAGGACCTTCACCCAACACGTCCACAACTTCTTGGACTTCTTTGATCAAAGCACGACGTTGGCTTACAGCATTATTAAGTTCTTCAACTAAAGGACTATCAAAACCTTTATCTTCAACAATCCCATCAACATCATCTGGGGATTTAGGTTTTTGACGGTGTTTATCAGCAGCTTCTTTTAATTGGTTTCTCGTTAACAGAATTCCCTTTTCTAAATTATCTATTTGATCGAGAACACCGGCTTTGCCTAACAACGCATTTGACTGCTTAGTTGCTGCTTCCAAAGCGCTAACCATAACTGTCTGATCCCCCATAGCGTATCTATAATGGTTAGACCTCATCACAGGGTTTGTAGCTTGAGCTAACATCATCGCTGTTTCTTGAGTGATGCCTGCTGTCTTTCCTTTTTTCTGTTTCCCAAGCAAATCCATAATCTCGCCAGCACGGCGACTAACCAACGCACTCTTTTCGAAAGTGCTTAGTCCTTTGCCCGCAGTATTAGTTAACTGTCTCATAGTTTCGCTAGAAGGCAAAGCTTCAATAGCGTCGTTAAGTTTACTCCAGTTAGGATTGTCAATAACTTGTTTTGCTCGACGAGTCGTGAAGTTAGCTATTTCTGTAGCGTCTAGCTTGTTAGTCCAACCAAGTTTTTTGTTTCCTAATGGCCCAGTACGACGTTCTATTTTAAGCAATGCACGAGTAGGAGCTAGAACAGCGTCAGCACGTTTAACGCCTTTAGCAACATCTGTGACTCCGCCAATAGTTAACTTCCCTAAACGAGCCGCCCTTATAGGCTTACCCGCAAACAAGAGTGGGTCTAACAAAATCGTTTCAGCTAAATCGAAAGAACCAGAAATAAGATTAAACGTAGAAGACTGAGCAGCTTCAGCAGCCGCATGAGGATTCAAAGTATCAGTCCCCATCATAGCGAAAGCTATAGCTCTACCTAAACTCAATTCTTTAGTAAACAATTCTTGTTGATTCTCAGGGATCTTGGAAAGATCATATTCGCCTTCAGGCAAACCTTCATTGGCTATCTGCCAAGCAGTCCTATAAGTGTCCCCATCTAAAAACCCAGCTAACCCTGATTGAGTAGCAACATTGAAACCCATGACTGCTGCACTTAAAGGACGTTCGATGTAAGCGTCTTGCCAAGCATCTACTTTACCTAATACTTCGTTAGTGAATGTAGCTATAGGTGCCCGTACCGCCCCAGGGATAACACCTACTGTTTGCTCTAAAGCACTACCTTCACCAAACGCCGCTTGCATAACTCCGCTAATAAGGTTGTCTTGAACAATACCTAAAATAGTATCTCCGACTCCTTCATACTCGTCAGGGGTGACAACAGACCTTGCTGTATCCCATACAGTTTCTACGATCTCTCCGCCAAGGTTAGTGAACCCGCCAATGATGCCGCCGACACGACTCATGAAACTCATGCTTCAACTCCGTTACGCATAGCGACTAGCCGAAGCTGACGAACAAAAGCTTTAGTTTGAGCAGACGCCCCAGGTTGGGAAGCAATACTTTCCAACATAGGTAGCTGAGCATACAAAGACTCGTTTGACACTCCTTCCATAGCGCGAGGAGGTGGCCCCATTGGTGAAGCCATCACAGTTTCATTGGGACGTTCACTGTTTCTGTTTAGCGCTGCTTGCCCCGGTGCAGCTTTAGCCGCACTAGGCATTTGAGGCAAAGGCACTTGTCGTTGAGCTTCTTCTTGTGCTTTAGCTTCACCATAACCTTGTCCTTTAGTTGTTTGGATCTTTTGGCCTGCACCTTTACGTGGCATTTACAACGCTCCTAGTAACGCACCCAAATCAGGTGCCGCTTCTGCTTCCGCATTAGCACCGGCGGCCATAGCTTCAGCACCCATTCCTGGTTGCGCCAATCCTGGCATAGCTTCCGCTGACATAGCTTCAACTTGTTTAGCTTGACGTTCTTGCGCTTCTTTCTGGACTTGCTCCACAGCTTCAGCTAACTCTTTCTGATTGTTAGCTACAAGACTCATTATGCGAGCCAGATCTGCTGGAGGGATAGCACCTTCTGAAGCTTGCTGCTGAATAGAAGAAAGCAACGCCGCTTCTAACTGTTCAGCAATAACTGCGTCATGTTCAAACTCTGGATCTTCCACTAAAGGGTCAATCGCCATAAACGACATCTTGGACATAGTGCCCATACCAAGTCTTTGCCCTCCACCAATAACAAGGTTATTGATGTCAGCGCCAGCTTGACTGTAACTTACAACGTTGTCTGTTGATTCAAAGTTAGCATTGGGTGTGTACTGGACTGGGCCTTTAGCGTTTTTAGAAGTAACATAGAAGCTGCGCCCACGGTTACCTGCATAGGCTTTAGACATTTCGATAGCTATCTTGTTTTCTTCTTGCAAAGACCTAGCCATAATTCGTTGAGCTTCTTGGACAGGAAAGTCTACTGCTGCCGAAAGAACTGAATCGCCTCGTCGCCCGGTACGAATGTTAGTAGAAGACTCTCCACCAAACTCTGGAGGGATACCAGCAGTTAAACGTTGCGCCCGTTCCAAACGGTCTATAGCTGGATTAGTCATGTACCCAGGTTGCAGCGACATATCTTTCAAATCACCGCCACGGATAACACCAACTTCGCCAGTCATCCCATCAGCCGAGTTAACGATCTGTGGAGTTTCACCTGCACGGCCAACAAGCCACGTATCAGGGAACACACCTTTTTGCACAGCTATAACTTCAAGAGCCATAAGGCGGGCTTGCATCTGATACATACCGAGGATGCCATCGAACTGGCCTTGCGCCCCATCCAACGAAATACGCTGAGCGCAAACAACAGGAGT
>Ga0209337_1003233_pt1 | contig 11503 bp, 19 predicted proteins | sample LinPmetageLP53_FD_184044 | JGI IMG/M metagenome (GOLD analysis project Ga0209337, IMG submission 184044) | Marine viral communities from the Pacific Ocean - LP-53 (SPAdes) (version 2) | ecosystem: Environmental > Aquatic > Marine > Oceanic | place: Pacific Ocean | collected 2010-02-08 | reverse complement strand
ACCCGGCGCTTTAGCTCACCAGCCGTCGGGATGTCGCGGACAGCCAGGTAACCATCGCCGAGCAAGGCGATCGCACCGTTTAGCCCAGGATCGACGCCGAGTATCTTCATTTCAGCCCCTGGGCCTTGGCGGCCCGCAAAACATAAAGGTCATGCGGCAGGCCTGAGATCATGTCAGATTTAATCGACCACAGATTGCAACCAAGATCGACGACCTCCGTATTTACAACCCAGCCTCGTTTGGCCCAGTGCGCCTTTATTTCTTCTGCTCCGGACTGGTTGACGCGACGCGTCGAGAAGTTCCGCAGTTGGTGGCGGCGCGCTTGCTCGATCGAGACAATATTATTCATTGGCTGCCTCATAACGGCGCAGCACGTCGTCGATTGCGCGCATTGTGCGCAACGGATCGGTCGCCCCCACACGCCACCGCTGCACCGTGCTTTCGCTGATGTCAGCTTCGCGGCATAGCTTTGCGATCGACAGGCCAACGTTTTCGGCGCGTTGCTTGATTTCTTCGTAGGTTGTGTTGACTAAGCTCATAATTATTGCATTCTGTATAATTTGATGTGCAAAAATAATAAGCATTCTGTATTTGCATTGCAAGTTTTTATTGATATTCTATTTAGCGCTTGCAAATTTGCTCATTTATAAGCTATGGATTGAGCATGATACCTGACGAAGAAAGCTCACTCGGCGTGACTGAGGCGGATGAGCCCGAATCAGACGCTGCGCTGTCTGTGATGGGCCGGGCCAGAAAACGAGAGATCGAACAGGCTAAGACCGTCCTGGAAACGATCAGAGCGCTCACTGGCTCCTCTTTTAGTGCCCTCGCCAACGATGCGGGGTTTGCCGCCTCGACGGTCTCGAGGTTCATGCGCGCAGATAGTCCAAATTTTGTTATTAAGCCACAAACGCTCAAGGCCATCTTGGATAAAGCAATCGAGGATACTACAGTATACCTTGTGCCGTTCCCGGCAGAAATAGAGGTGGTGCGGAGTTTGGAGCCCACCGACCCCACACCTCCGGGGCTGTCCATTAAAGCGACCGCGCTGTTAGGCCTCCTCCGCCTGCGTGAAGAGACCGTGAGAGATCCCGGTCTGAGCGAGACAGTCAGATATAGCTCTAGTGCTCCCGCAGGCGGTCCACCCACTCGGATCGTTGGCGCCGTCGAGGCGGGCGTTTTTCGAGAGGCCTTTGAGATTCCTATTGAAGACCAGAACACTCTGCCGATCGGCTGCGAACATTACGGCGCCGACAGTTTTGCGCTCGAGGTACGCGGCGATTCGATGGATCGGCGTTTTCCAGATGGATCGCTTTTGATCTGCCGTCGGTTCAACCCGGAGAGCGAACCCCTCCCGGATCAGAAGCTGGTCATTGCCATGCGCCGCGATGCTCGAACCGACGCCGTCGAGGCGACAGTAAAACGGTTGACCAAACTCGCATCGAGCGAGAACTACGTACTTATGCCTGAGAGCTCGAACCCGATCCACGCACCCCTCCCCCTGGAAGATCTCGGCGAGTTCAGCGTATATATCTTTGCGGTTGTTTTGGCGGCTGTTACCACCGTCTAACACACACTTTTATATCCTTAAAAATTAGCGGATGACGACACGCCTTCAGGGCGTGGCGGCCTCTTTGTTTGTATTGCTCATATTTAATTGCAAATATATGTGCATTTTATTGCTTGCGTTATGTGCAAAAATGCTTACAATTTAAAATGCAAGAGATTGCACATATTAAAGAACAGAGAAGGAAACACGAAAATGAAATACACAGTTCACCAGATCCACCTCACCAGTGAACAAGTCGACGAGGTTAACAGCTCGGTCGAGTGGCCATCATATTACGCGCGCAAAACGCAGACGACCGTTTCCCCCGACGAAGAAAAAATTGCTGCGGCCTGGAACGCGGGGGATTACGCACCGGCCTGTCGCATCGAGGCAGACAGCCTTGAGGGCGTCTACGAAGTCGGCAACATTGGGCCTACAGATCGCGTAGAGCCTCTCGGTGAGTGGCACAGTGTCAGCGTTGGCGATGTAGTGGAGAACGAAAACGGCGACCGTTACTATGTTGCCAGCTTCGGATTTGAAGAGTTACAAGGGAGCGCCGTATAATGAGTGGTGCTCCTGCCATACCCGCGTTTCTGCGCCGGCAAGCTGATGGGCAGGCGCCCAAACCGCGTAAGCCGCGGACCGTGCGCCGTGAGTCGCGCCCCTCGACCGTGACCGTTCACCTTACTGACCAGGCTCCACGAATCGGATCCGGGCTTCGTCAGGTCGAGGTCGTCACAGTCGGGCACAAGTGGGTGACGGTTCGATCGTGGCCAGGCGGCAGCCAAGCCGAGCCGGTGTGCCACAAATTCAAAATCGCCGATTGGGAAAGAATTACGAAATGAGGACGGGTCGACCCGAGCTGTCACTCTGGTCGACCCCCTCTAAACCCGGCCGTCTCACCCTCGACAGGACAAACGGCCAAAGCACTAAGGACCGATACAATGACTTTTATACGTACAAACGACAACCTCCCCCGGCCAGAAATTTTCGCCGGCTCCGCACCCCCTAATATTCTGAGCCCGGTAGTGACGCGACCTATAAGAGGTCTAGGTCGCGACGGGCAGGCGCTCGACATGCCAGGTTTCGTCGGCACGTATACTGTCCGCGACGGACAGCCGGTGCCGCTCGGTGTTGTCTCTGAGAAATACGAAGTTGTGCAAATGAGAGACCTGACCGCAGCGGCCGAGCGCATAATGCAAGATGCCTTCACGCCGGAGCAGCTTGGGAAAATTAAAGTCCGTGACCGGTCTGCCGCAGGCGGGGCCTGGGTACAGAGGCAATACGTGGTCAAGGCTTTCGAAGAGGCTCTTGAGTACGGCAACCAGACCAGCGCCACGCTCAACGTCGGCACGACCGTTGCGGCTACGTGCAGCATTACGACGTCGTTTGATGGCGGATCTTCCACTCATTTAGGTATAGGTACGCTAGACCTAGTCTGCCAAAACGGCATGTTGGCGTTGAACGCGGTCGATCATTTTCGCAAGAAACACACCAAGAGCGCGACCACGGAAGTGTTCGAAGATTGGCTTCAAGACCTCGGCCCCAGGTTCAGGGAGCAGGTCGCTACTATGAAAGAGTGGTCGGGTGCCGGGCTTACCTGGTCACAGATTGAGGATACGGTCAGGGCGCTACCCTCGATCAGCGAAAAGAAGGCTGAGAAGCTGCTCGAGCGTGCTGCGCGAGAGTGCGCCGATCGAGGCTTCAACGTCTATGCCTTGTCGAGTGCCCTCACCTTTTACAGCTCGCACAACAGTGAAGAGTTCCCGATCCGGAATACCGGAAATGACAACGTCGCCACCACGCTGTCAGACCGGCAAACCGAAGTATCGCGATGGGTCCGTTCGCAACCTTTTCAGGCACTGCTTGCGGCCTAGCGGCTTCGGCCGGGCGCCTGGTTTTACCCGTTTACCGGGCGCCCTACCGAGTCCGTTGACCGTGACCCGTGACCCGTGACCCGTACATATACATAGGAGAAGTAGATGAGATTTTTGGAGAAGGTAAGAGACGTATTGTTGGTCTCTTTGGTGGCCAGTTTCTTCTGGTTGGCGCTGTATTTAGCTGTTTTCGACGCTGCGCTCGCGGGGTTAAAATAATGACTGTGAAGATTTATTTAACGCCGGCAGAATTGATCGAGCGTTGGGCTGGCGCGGTCAGCCATACGCAGACTCTGGCGAACTGGCGCAACGAGGGGCGCGGTCCTGTATATGTAAAAATCGAGCGAAAGGTTCTGTATCCGGTGAGTGCCGTCGAAGAGTATGAGCAGGCCAACCTGCACCAGCCATTAGCCGTATAGCGGGATTACCTTAGACCCCTCACCTCCGCCCTTGAGGATCCGCCGCAGCTCCCGCGACCACCCGTCCAGGGCGCGGCATTTCTCGTCTAAGTAGGCATAGCGATCGTAGACGGCGCCCACCTTGCCGTCTTTATGGCCAAGCACTTGATCCATGATTTCGCGGGTCTCTTTCACCATCCCCGTGACGTGTGTGCCGCACGTCCTCCGTAGATCGTGAGGCGTCCAGTGCTCGAGCGTCATGTCGTTGTCGCGAGCGCGGTTGAGAGCTGTATTGAGCGTGCTTTCCGAGTAACACTTGCCGCGTTGCTGCGGAGACGGAAACACAAACGGACTGTTTATGAACCGCGGCTCGCGCTTCGACTTCCGCAAGAATACCGCCCGGTCGCCTCGGCATTTCTCACTACAATATTGCAGACGAATACGGCGGGCGTCGCGGTTCTTCGGCACGGGCAATTCTGCTCCGCAATGTAGGCATTGCCCTAAACTCGGGTCGTAGGTTTTGACATTGACGTAATCGAGGTCTTGTTTCAAACCCTCAACCTTTTCCAGTATCTCGATCGCCATACCCGACAAAGGCACCACATGCGTCTGGCCCGATTTTCTGATGGCGCCAGGCATCGTCCAGATATGACGTTTGTTGTAAACCGTTACGTGTTCTTTCTCCATCTGACAGACTTCGCCTGGACGCTGTCCGGTCACGAGTATTAGCTTGAAGACCAGGCGCGTCAGCTCATGCATATCGTCGCCGGTCTCGAACCAGTCCCAGGCGGTCCGGATCTCCTCCTCACTTAGTACTCGCTCTCGGCCGTCGCCTTTCGGAGCCGGTGCCTTCATGCCAGTCATTGGCGAGTATTCCATTCCGCCGTACATTTTGTTTGCGCCCCAGTTCAAGATGGCGCGCATGACCTCAAAACAGTGGTTCGCTGCCGAGGGTGAGCCCCGCCGTAATATCGGCAAGGTGACATCATCGATATCTCCCTTACGAATCTCTTCGAGGGGCATCGCGCCCAGGCGCGGAAGGACATCACGATCAAGGATATCTTGATCGCGCTGCCATGATTTCTTGTGGGGTTTTGCGTGCAGCTCGATGTAATCGTCGGCGAGCTGCCGGAAGGTCTTACGGGCTGCCTTCGCGAGGGCATCTGCTTCCGCTGATTCTGCTTTTCGCTTCCTCTCTTTAGCTGGGTCTTTACCGTCATCTAAATCCCGCAGCCACTTGCCCGCCTTTATTCTTGCTTGCTTTAATGTGAGCTGTTCTTTCCCTTTCCCGTAGTCACCGATTTTAGGTTTCTTAATCACGCCGGCGAAACGGTACTTTAGGAGAAACGATTTGCGACCGCTTTTATAATGACGCAGCAACAAGCCCGTCACCTTATCGTCCCAAAGGTAACCGTTTACCGGTAAGCTCTTTATGCTACTATCGTCCATATCGAATTCTAGGTACCAAATAGGTACCACTTTTCTTTTATTTCAAAGTATCTACAGCTATGTCAGTATGCCACACCTAACCCAGGCCGCAAAGAAAAATACGCATCAATGCATTGTTTTAACTGGTGTATTATAACCGTAGATAATTTTAGATAACGCAGGATAATTACCTCAACCGTCGGAGCCGTTTTCTGTTAACCACCCTGTCGCAGGTTCGAGTCCTGCCCGCGGAGCCAATAAGATCAAGGGCTTAGAGGTAATCTAGAAATCTCCTCTAAGCCCTTTTCCATTGCTAGGTACCAAATAGGTACCAGATTCAAACTACTTTAGACGTCCGCTCCAGCCATTCCTTGGCGCTTTCGCCTGGCAATCGATCCTCAAGATATCGCTTCCGGAGCGTTTTAATTGCCAGCGAATATGAAAGAATAGCATTGGTCGCCCAGTCGTAATCGTCACTCATCCGGCTTAGACCATACCTCGTACTGGCAGCGGCTTGCGTTGGGGCTCTCCCAGATCGAGATCGCTAGAGCGCGATCCGGAGATCCGCCCTTCCCCAGGTAATCCTCTCTATAACTTAAGTTGATAAACCTGGCAGGCCTATGGCGGTGGAATTGCTCCCAGCCAGCCTTGCACGCCCATAGACGTTCGGGGCACACAAGCACCATTCGCTCAACGCCGATCGCGAACGCGTGATCGATGAACGGGCGGATCTTTTTAAAGGGAGGATTCGTCATGAGATGCGGGCATGGCGCTTCTTTAAAATCAAAGAAGTCCTGGCCCTGAGAAATGTCCGTCGCAATGACTTTGAATAATCTTGCCTGGAGGGCTTCGACCAGACGGCCGTCACCAGCGCACGGCTCCCAGACATACGGCCCAGCATAATCAAAATGATTGAGTAAGAGCTTAACTATTGAATGTGGCGTGGGGTAGAAATCGTTTTTATCTCGCTGCATGGTTCCAGCTTCTAGACCACATTCGAGGTGTATACGATTTGGCTATTGGTGTAACCGCGACGGCAGACGGCTGTTCTGGCTGTTGCTTGGGTTGTTCCCCAGGCAGGCATACCTGTTCCAGGGTGCTCACTCTCTTCTCGATAGCACGGTCTGTTTGCCAGCCATAAATTGAGTTTGCCCCGCTTGCCGCCAGCAACGGCAGGCAGCCTGAGCACAAACCGAGCACGCTGATCGATATCAATAGATTTTTCATTTCTGTTTGAAGCTCCTTCCTCTATCTCCAAACCACCACAAAGTGGCCGCGGAAGCCGTGTATACGGTGGTCATAATCAAATATTTAACCACGTCGCTTTGTGTTGCCTCGTCGATAAAGCCACGGTTGAGCGTGAACCAGATTGTTGCCACCATCACCCAAGCCAGGATAGTAATGACAGGCCTGACTAACCGAAGAGTATTGACGACCCACTGGCTACCCTCGCCGACCTGGCTGTCGTGCTGATACGACCCCATCAGTTGCTCGCTGGCTGTTTGCTGTGAAACTATCGCCAGCTCGCGTTCCGTTTCCTGGGCGTATGCCCTCATTTGTATATCTTGCAATTTCAGCTCGTGCTGACGGTCAGCCTCTTTAGCTTTGTTGGCCTCACGCACCTCTAAAAATTTAAAGATCCCGCTGACTGCACTGCCCAGGATGCCGGTCATTCCACCGCTGAAAACGGCGCCTAGAATATCAAGCATCTACCAGCTCCTCGCCGGCCCGCAGTCAACGTGCAAAAACGTCCTGTACCGCAAACCAAAACCCGTGAACCCTTTGTCTCTGCACACAGCAACCAGACGATCCTTATCGTGATTACTCAGAGATATATCGAATGCATCGCCAAACTTATGGCGGCTCATCGGGGCTCCTCCAATTTTCGCATTGTGGATAGGATCTCGGTACGCGCTGTTGATCTTGATAGGTTTTCCGAGCGCTGCTCGTACCGCATCGAGTTGCTTGATGGCTCGCTGAACGACGAGCAGCGATCCGTCTCCACGAGATGCAAGTTCTGCGGGTTTGAAGAAACGTGCCGGCCAGTCGCTTTTTCTGATCTGCGACCAATGCGTGTAGAGAATCGACAGCTCATTAGACGACACTCGAGTAACCAATTACGCAACCCACAACAAAGCTCGCTCCACTAGCGATAAGGATCTTTTTGTTGGTCTGTAAAAAAGCGACAACGGTGTCTTTAACTTCATAGAAAAAATTCATTTTTTATCTCCTTAATGTTTAATTTTTGAAACTGCTTCGGCCCAGCTTTTTGCCTCGTGCTCCAAGGAAAAATAGCTCGCGGATATTTTCATCATCTTTCGTTTGAGCTCGGTGATGTCCTGAAACAACACCACCCCAAAATGCATCGATGCGAAGGCGATGATGTCACAATGCTCCGACGTGACTATTTGTTTGAGGCCGCCCTTTGAGGCGTTGAATTCCAGCTTGTTGCCACCGTTCGGCTTTCTCGATGTCGCCTTCACCTCAATGCGGCAGATCTCGGGCACGAAGGTCACAATATCAAAGCCCTGCGCGTCGGCGATTGTACTTTGAACGCCCAGGCTCTCGAGCCTCGAGCAGGTGAGAAACACACCGGCTCGGCCTATTTGCACGCTCATCGAGCTGCGGATAGATCCGATAAAAAATGCCGATACATATTGCCTCGCGAAAAAAGACAAACAACTAATATGGGATTTTTGAAGATGCCTATCTGGATATATCGGCCGTCATCATGGACATATATCTCTGTTATGCCCTCTTGCTTATCGTTTGTGCCGAAAAATACGGCGCTACTTTTTCGCGCAAATCCATCTTTTTTTAAGCCGTTTGTCATACTTTCGGCATCTCGAAAGCACGGTATCGTTATCTCAATTCCATAATCAGGTTCCGCGCTTGCCGCTGGTAGTGCCGTAATAATAAAAACAACAGCGAGCAGGAGGTAGCGCATCAGTCCGCTTTCCGCTCATTTGAAACAGGCGGGTGCACAGTATTATGCATTCGATGCATTGAATCTGCCTCTTTGCGAAGTTGAGCTGCCTCGGCGAGTAGCGTGGCAACGGTCATGTGATCGCGCCGCAGATGTTCGGGGCTATTGAGACCTGACAATATCGTGATTCTTTGCTCCTGCGTTTCTGTCAGCGTCCACAACTTATCGCTTTTCCGATCCATTTCTCGCAGCCGGTCTTGTACCTGTTTTAAATTTTCCACGAGGTCTTTTATTTTTGCCTTCGCAACCGCAGAGCTTGCAACGACACTGACGACGACCATCAGTAGACTCAGTGCTGTTTTTAGGTCGATTGATCCTTCCACCACTTAACTCCATGTTAGTTATCTCCAGCACATCGGTAATGATTTTGTTCATCCCGCGTACTTGTTTTTGATCAGCGTGAGGTCGGTGCTCGTCGCGCGTGTCATCAGTAACCGTATTGCAATGCGACAGAACCCGCGTCGAATGCGGCTGAACCGCCGATTGTAGTTATTCTTAACTGCGTTAGTTGGGCGGATAAGGATTTAACTCCTCCACCATACAGCGCCACATTTGTGAACGCTCTGGCGCTATGGCTGCTCACCCAGGTAAAATTCGCAGCGTCTTTCAAGCGTAAGTCCATAATTCCTGATATTCCGTGCGTGGCTAGGTGACAAAACACCGGAAAACCAGCAGTTGATGTCTGTGTAGAGGGCCCATTCGATTGTGCGCCTTCAGCTTCATAACCGCTTGTCTCAATACCACCGCTGTCACCCAACTGAACTAGCACAGGACTCGTGCCGTTCGTTGAAATGCCCTCGAACAATATGCTCACGCACCTAACACCAGCGGGTATGCCAGTGACGTTATAGGCGGTGCCCGTTCCCACACTGGTATCTGACGTTATAGTACTCGGCATAGCCATCGTCGGCGGTGCGCCAGCACCTGCACTCGTTAGTACATTGCCGAGGCTACCCGTCGCTACAGCGGCTGGATTCCCGCTGGCATCAAAACTAATCAGGTTCCCATCGGTGCCGGGTGCCATTTTAGCAAGCGTAATCGCGTCGTCTGCCACTTTTGCTGTGGTCACATTTGCGTTTAGGATGTTGACTGTTTTGACTTCGTTGTCGCCGATGACGCTGCTGGTCACTTTAGTTGTACTCATAATTGTCTCCTGTTAAGCCAGTTCCCAAAATTGGATTTCAGCTATTGAGGTCGCGGCAGCGCCGTTGTGTGCGATGAAAATTTTGTGATACTGAAAGGCCGTAGATGTGTCTATTTCAGCTTGCTCAATTAAAAAGCTCAAGCCAGCCTCGCTTTCAGTCTTGTCCGCTGGTGTCGATAACGTGACATCGCTGGAGCTAAAATTGTCGGTGCTTCCGTGCAGATCGAGCACGGAAATTGTGTGGTTGTCAGTTGCCGACGAATCCATTGCAACATCGGATGGCAGAAAAACTTTGTACTGACAGATTGTCTTTGTGTTTCCGCTTCCCCAATTTTTCCCGATTTCCGCAGTATTTCCGCCTTTGTTGGCACCATTATCCCAATTCTCCGTGGTATCGCCATTGAAGGCACCAGCTAGACCACCTCCGCCGGTCAGATTGCCGATTGCTGTTCCGACGCCATCACCGATCTGCGTCTTTCCGCCTCCGCCACCAGCGCCAGCGCCAAAGCCAATTAGCTGAGTGGTCTGCAACATTGAGCAATACTTTCCGTAGTGCGGATTCTCCCAGCGCCAGCACGGCGTCGGAGTGCGCGGTATAAATATGTCAGGACCCCGCGGCATCAGATCTCGCTTTCGCCGCGTATTTTCCGACGCTCGTTTATTTTTCCCCAAGTGCTGTCGGAAAATGCTGCGCGGTTTAGGGTCTTGCCTTCCGCAATTGCTGTCATCAGCTCTTCTGTAATTTGCGCCATGTTGCGATCTGTCACGCGCACCTTAATCTCTTTTGCCTCGCCAACCTGCTTATCGCTCAACTCCGCAACTGTCCATTTGCGTGTGATCTTTTCAGCCGTCACAACATCTTTCGGGCCTTCAAGCACCTCGGTTTCGATGTTGTAGCTAGGCTTTTCAACGGTAACCGGCAGCCATTCCCAATCTTTGGCTACGTTAGCAGGCGGCGGCTTCCCACCGCGAAACTCAGCCTCGTCCTTTTCTTCTATAATGGCTCCAGTGGAGGAGGTAATTCTTGCGTATTTTGTCATCTTAGGTATCAATCCCCGTGTTTACTGTGTAGTGAATCCTGATGCCATGGAGACGAGCGGCCTCTGCTAAAGTGTCAGCAGACACATCGCGCATGATCTCAAACATCACATAGTTCTCAGCAGCTGGTGAGCTACCAACGGTTAAAGACACCTCCGCTGAAATCATAAGGTCATCGGCGGTAGTACTGTTCGTGTCGGCGGCAGCTACGGTGGGCGCAGGAAAAGCGGTTGTCAGCGCTTCGTCGTTGCCCAGCGATATTGCAGAAGCGCCCCAGGACACAGTGTTTGCATTGGTGCCGGTCGCGCTCCACAAAAACTGAAGGACCAGCGCACCGCCATCCCACGACTTAGGCATTTGAATACCAAAGTAGCAATAAAGATCGGAGCCATCAGCGAAGTCCATCGTTCGAGCGGCAAACAAACTTGTGCCAATTTCCACCGCGTTGGATACAGCGGGTGCCGTTGATACGGCGGGCTCCAAGGCTCCCGCTGGCACCCAAATCGTTTGCTGACCTATTACGCCGCCCTTGGTCCCAAGAAGGTTGCCCGTGCTGCTTGAGAAAGCACTTAGAGCTACGGGGTCGCCAGATCCGTCTCCGACCACAATCGCGCCGTCGCTCAATGCCGTCATGGCTGTGACCGCTCCGGTTCCGCTGCCTAATAATAGGCCGCCGCTTGTCAGCGAACTTGCGCCGCTGCCGCCCTGTGGCACGCTCAAAGGGGTCGATAATCCTGACAGGCTAGTGATATCGCTGTTAGCGCCTTTGGTAGCTTTTAGATCGGCGTAGGCCTTGATGGATTGCTGCGTTGCCAGCTTCGTTGCGCTATTCGACGCCATATTATCTTCGTCTAAGCAATCCGAGATATTGGCTACGCTCGGGAAGTCTATATTATTTCCATTCAGCGATAAGTCACCGCCAAGCTCAGGACTTGAATCGTTTGCTAGGCTGGCTAATCCAGAACCGGCATTGCCAGTGCGGGTAAACAATACCGACATAGCATTCCCGTCTGTGAAAGAGCCACCAGAGGCAACGTGCGTTACCGCAACTTTTGAATAGGTCGAAGCGCTAGTGACAGAACC
>Ga0209337_1003229_pt1 | contig 11508 bp, 15 predicted proteins | sample LinPmetageLP53_FD_184044 | JGI IMG/M metagenome (GOLD analysis project Ga0209337, IMG submission 184044) | Marine viral communities from the Pacific Ocean - LP-53 (SPAdes) (version 2) | ecosystem: Environmental > Aquatic > Marine > Oceanic | place: Pacific Ocean | collected 2010-02-08 | reverse complement strand
TGTCTGAGATACGAAGACAGTAGACGAGTTATCGGCTTGCTGGACTTTTAGTCCAGCAAATTTACGCTCTGAATAACCCTTGATGCCGACTATGTAATAACCGACTTTTTGAATTGTGTAGAAGATAGTTGCTTCCATGATGTAGTAAATTTAGGTTGGGGGCATTAGTGCCCAAAACTTAGAGGGGGTGGGCTTATATAAGTGGTACACAACATCATTTCCGCAAATAAAATTTTTATAGAAATAAAATTAGTAGGATGTAAGAGAGATATTCGAATATAGGCAGAGGCATCACGTCTATCCAAGTAAGAAGCATTAGAAAAAGTAATATTGCAGTTTTAACTAGATCGTAAGGGTCTTTAGATCTTCTATATTCTATATAAAAGATTATAGGTTGACAGAAGAAAAATGAGAAGGCGAAAAAGTTATGCATACGATTATATACCTCCATATCGTAAATGGATAGCATACACAGAGAAGCCAACCCTATATAGGATAAAATAGGCTTCACTTTTTTCTGATGGTACAAGGCCCCCAGAATTAGTACTTGTAAAGTGGTTAGATAAGAGAAAAATTGTCTAGTTGAGGGATGAGCCCCCAACACTGAAATTGGTGTCACGAATAGTTGCCACTCTTCTATCATTGTTATCATACTGGCTAGAAGAACACCAGTTATAAGGAGGATGCCCCCCTTTATTACCTTTACCCCATAAAATTATTGTATTATTGTATTATCACTAGGCTTACTCTCTAAAGATAAAAAATATCTTTCAAAGTTTTGATATAAAAAATAAAAATTATATATTGCCAGCACTGTGTGTTTCTCGATTCATAGTTTTTGGTTTTTTTGGTTGAAATACCCCTTTCGTTCTGAGAGGGGTATTTTTTTTTAATTTTTTTTAAAAAAGATTGTAGGGGATAGAAATTTTTATTACGTTTGCATTCTGGGTTACCGAACTAGCACTTCAGTCAGTAAAACGGCTGTTGGATCAGATAAGTATCTTCATGTAATGATGTTTGAGAGTTGAACCAGCAATGACTCTCCCAATTGAAAAACTAGTGGCGTTTCAATTTGGTTTTCTTTTGGCCACTTTTCTTTTAATTTTAAAATGTATATATTATGGCAGACAACGTTGTTTTTGACGATGAATTTATTAAAGATTCTGCAAACAGAGCAGAAGAATCAAAACAAAACACCTTTGATTCATGGCTGGTAGACCTAGAAGATAAAGAACAACCAGAAGCTTGTTCTATTGATAACCCTGATTGCGAGAACTGTGGAAGCTAATATTTTTGAAGAGTTAAATAAGTTTAATAATGTAGTGTTTACAGAAGAGGGACACACGTACACTATAGATGGGGAACCTGCAACATCAGTGACTACATTTATAGGAAAATTCAAGAAACCATTCGAGAAAGACTTTTGGGCAGCGAGAACCGCACAGAAAGAGGGTAAAGAATTACAAGAGATTTTAGATAAGTGGGATTCGATTAGTTTACGCGCATGCAATAAAGGAAGTAAGTTTCACGAATTTGCTGAAAATTACATTAATAATAAAGTTCTACCTAATATAATATATGACTTCGATATGGATATGAAGGCGTATGACAAAATTGAATCCCACTTTTTAAAATTCTATGAAGATTCCAAACACAATCTTATACCTGTTAGCTCTGAGCTGTGCGTTGGTTCTAGCCAGCTTGGGATATGCGGTATGGTTGACCAGTTATACTATTCAAAAACTCTTGAGTCTCTGGTTATATTTGATTGGAAGACGAACAAAAGAATGAATTACAAAAGTAAGTTCAAGAGCAATATGCTCTCTCCTATATCCCACCTACCTGAATGTGAGTTTACAACCTACTCACTACAACTTTCCCTTTACAAGTACATTATAGAGCTTGAAACAAAGCTCGATATTAAGAAGTGTTTTATAGTATGGTTTAATGAGAAGAATGATTCTTATAAACTTATAGAATGCGCAGATTATAAAAAAGAAATAGTTAATATGCTGAATTATAATTAATTTTGTTATATTTGTCCCATGGACAATTTTGAAAAGACTATAAGAGAATATTACGATCTCCCTATGAGAGGTAATATGTGCGAAGGATGTTTGGTGAAGTATAAGAGTAGATACAGAATTGATCAATTACTTCATATGAATTCCAAAGCTCAGTCAGAGCTTGGTGTAGACTCAACTCTTGAGGATAAACAAAAAGCTTTAGATATTGCTAAGCATGTTAAATCATCTATAATGGTGCACGACAAAGCTAGAGCAGAAAGCATGTTTCCAGAAATAAACTTATTTAAAGATGATAATACCCTTAAAAGCTAATATAGCACAGTCTTTTAAAGCGTATCTACAGATTCTTAATCCTATATTAAAACTTAAGGATAAAGAAATTGAGGTGCTCTCTAGCTTTTTATCTATATGGTATAAGAATAAGAGTAATGAGAATATAGATAAACTTTTATTCTCCACTCCCGTGAGGAAGATGGTGAGAAGGTCTATAGATATGTCCGAAGCATCATTTAATAATCACATTACAATGCTTAGAAAGAAGAAGATGATTGTTAATAAGAGGTTGAATCCTAATATCTTAAATGGAATTACAGATACAGGGATAGAAATAACATACAAAATAGAGTGGACAAACTAGTAAAGAAGTTAGCTAAGAAGTATAATTTAAGCGAGTTCAAAACAGAACTTATAATTAAATCTCAATTCGGACTTCTAAAGAAAGTCATAGAAGAAGGAGATTTTGAGTCTACTCGATTAAAGCATTTAGGTATGTTTACAGTGAAAAAGAATAGATTTAAATACTACAAAAATGGAAGAAGAGAAAAAGGGAGTGAAAGCGAAGATGTCTGAAATCCTAGAAGGATGGAAGAATGTAGCATTTCCAAATGAACATGTAGAAAAGATAGCAGAAGCTAGAGCAAATATCTGTGCAGGCTGTGAGTTCAATGTTAAAAGCAGATGTAAAAAGTGCGGATGCCCATTGATTGCAAAAACAAGATCTATGCAATCACATTGTCCGCTTAAAAAGTGGTAGAATGAATGTTCAGTTTAAACTTGGAACAATTGTTTATTTAAAAACTGATAGCGAGCAACTTTCCAGAATGGTGACAAAGGTTAGTATTTTAGGAAGTTCTATGTCAGATTATATAATAACTTATGAGTTGTCTCAAGGAGATGAAAGCAGTGAGCACTATACCTCAGAAATTATAAAGACTAAGGACACAAATCTTAAATTAGGAATAGAATGAAGAACACAATTAATTACGAGCCTTTAGGAAACCACATTGTAGTGGAAATGCCTAACGTGGAAAAAGAAACAGCCTCAGGAATTATTAAATCTGAGATGATGTTAAAGGAAGAAGAAAGCAAGAGAGACGGGCACGCTAAAGTTGTAGCAGTTAGTCAAGATGTTAAAACAGTGAAAGTCGGAGACACTATTATACCAAAGGGCCAAGGCTTTATGGTAATGGTGGATGAGATTGAGTACTTTCAGATGAACATGTTTGATGTGTTAGGTGTTGTGCACTCCTCTGAAAAGTTAAGAGTTAATCAGCCTGCATGATACTAGAAAACTTTGACACTGATGTAAATTTTTGGAAGATACATCCACAATTAAAAGTCCCCCTCCCTTTTGCTGCTATCTTTAAAGAAGATAAGAGTAAAGGGAAAAGCAAGAGCTCACAGATAATGTGGGCTATTGCGCTTTTAGTGGACCCCGATTCTAAATTCTCAAATATCTCGTATATCACGAGAAGAGAAATGATCAGTGGAGATTTCCTTAAAAACAAAGATTTTGATTGGGGTGAGTATAAAGAAGCGATTATATTTTATGAACGCTCACTAGTTACTCCTGCCAAACGTCAGCTCATGGTGTGGAATAAAAAGATGGATGAGAAAACTCTTTATCTTGATATTCTTACGTATGAAGAGAATGCAGACACTATCGAAGGCCTACTTAAAACAAACGTTAAATTGTTTGAGGACTATGAACGTCTTCTTAAATTAGTGGATAAAGAAACTAACGAAGGAGCCACAAAAGGTGGGGCCGAAGAATCAGCCTCAGAAAAAGGATTGATATGATTATTAATAAGGATGCTTTTTTACTTAAAGAGATACCTCAATTTCATCCTGCCAGTGAAGAATATTTATTGTTCTGGCGAGAAGAGAAGAAACGATGTATTGAAGGATATTGGGTTGGTGGTGTTTGGATGCCAGGCAACCTTTATTTTTATGTAAACTATTGGACCATCCTTTTAAATAAAACTGCACACTCTAAAACTAAGACTCCAGGTAAACCTTTTCTTAGAGATCTTGAGTGGGAATTCTTTTACAACTGGTGTGAAGCCAGAGGGTTCTCTGGATTTGAAGATGATAAAGAATTCACTTCTAATAGAGAGTACATAGAAAAAGGAACAGATCCTAACGGCAGAAAGTATGTGCCCGCAGCAGAATATATGCGTAGGACACATAAAACAAATTTAGGATGTCCTATGTGGGACAATGAAGCTAAAAACTTTATGATGATGGGGAGTCGTGGATTCGGTAAATCTTACTCTGTTGCAGGAGGGGTTATTGGCCATGAGTTTGTATTTGACGGAATGAAATCATATGATCCAGAGTATATAGGTAATCCTCCGTCTACAGAGATTGTAACAGGAGCAGGGGATGCTAAGTATTCAGGAGATATATTAAAAAAGACACAATTTGGATTGGATAATTTACCTGGAGGAATTGAGATTGGGAATAAGTTTTTTCCTTCACCTTTCTCTAAACAATACGGGGGAAGTTGGTATTCTGGTAAAGAAGTTATTGCAGAGTATAAAAAGAAACTTGGTGGTACCTGGAAGGTTATGGGTAGTAAATCTAAGATTAAGCATCGTACATTTAAAGACAATCCTTTTGCTGCCAATGGTACTCGTCCCGCTGTAATGGTGATGGAAGAGATTGGTATGTTTAATAATCTTAAAGCCTCACATGAAGCCTCTGTAGAATGTATGAAAAACGGGGCTTATAAATTTGGAAGCTGTATGTATCTAGGTACAGGGGGTGATATGGAAGGTGGAGGTACTATAGATGCTAGAGATATGTTCTATAATCCTGATGTATATGACATGGTATCATTTACCGACGAGTGGGAGGACAAGGGTAAAATATCGTATTTTGTACCTGCGTATAGAGGACTGAATCAGTTTAAAGATGAAAATGGAAATACACTTGAAGCTCCTGCTAAAGAATATTTAGATGGGTTTAGGGAGAAATTAAAGAAAAGTAAAAATTCTAGAAGTGCTTTAGATGCAGAACTTCAGAATAGACCACTTGTTCCCTCTGAAGTATTCCTTACACGTACAGGTAACTTATTCCCTGTAGCAGATTTACTTACAAGATTAGCAGAGCTAGAAGCCACTAATAAAGAAAGAAACCACGATTATGTAGGAGATCTTTATGTAGATTCCACTAGTAATAAAATAAAATGGAAACCAAACGCTAAGTTATCTCCAATTGTAGATTATCCTCTTAGAGGTAGCGATGATTTAGCAGGGTGTGTAGTAATATACGAAATGCCCTACGAAGATTCAGACGGAAATATTCCATATGGCATGTATCTTGCAGGCACTGATCCTTATGACCATGACGACTCTACCACCTCTTCATTAGGTTCCACTCTTATTTTAAATAAGCTTACAAATAGAGTTGTAGCAGAATATACTGGTAGACCAGAAACTGCTAATCAATACTATGAAAAGGTAAGACGATTATTACATTTCTATAACGCTAAGTGTTTATACGAGAATGAGCGTAAAGGTATGTACCAGTATTTGGAGTTTAAAAATCAAACTCATCTTCTCTTGGATCAACCTGAGATCATAAAAGATGTTGTTCAAAATAGTAGAGTAAACAGAGGTAAGGGGATGCATATGTCTAAACCTTTAAAAGACTATGGAGAAGAACTTATTAAGATGTGGTTACTGGAAGAGTATGAAGCTGAAGACGGGTTGTTAAATCTCCACAAGATTAGAAGTATCCCTTTACTTAAAGAGCTCATAGCTTATAATGATATAGGAAACTTTGATAGGGTTATGGCATTTATGATGGTTGTATACCATTTACAGGAGGTGAGAAAGATGAAAGTAGAGAAAGAAAAGAAGATCACTACTATATACGATCAAGGGTTTTGGAATAAATCTTTATTCTCTAGAAAGAAAAAACCGTTTTAGCTATAAACGCCAAAACTTAAAATATAATTTAATACATTATTATTTGGACAGAATAATTAAATGTTTATTTTTGTTCTTTAATTCGCGAATTTTAAAAAAACATAAATATGGCAACAGTAAATGTAACGCTGTCTCTTTCTAGTACTGACTTGTTTGCAAAGCAAACATTAAGCTTTACAGAGACAGATTCACTTTCTCCTGCAGGAGACACTCAAGTGATGGGACGAATAATATTATCAGGAGCAGGTACAACAGACGCTTTAACTTTAGGTACAGGAACAGCTATCCGTCCTTTAGCGGGTACTGATGACAGAGCTTATTTATTTTTACACAACCTAAGTGTAACTACTGGTGAATATGTAAAAGTAAGATTAAGAGCTGCAGCAGCTACTGCGGGAACTACAGGAGACTGGTTTGCAGTTTTAGGGCCTGGAGAATTTGCATTCATACCTACATCGGATATGCAAAGTGTAGATCTTGACCCTGCAGCAGGAAACCCTGTTGTAGAGTTTGTTTTGATGGAAAAAGCACTAGGATAATATTTAATATATAAAGACATGGCAAACGCAACTTTAAAGGCAACTTTTAGTATAAGTAGTACAGATTTATTTGATACTGTTAATTTATCAAAAACTGTAACAGATTCATTAACTATAGATGGAGATAACCGTCAAGGTTTAACCACTGTTAAAACATCTACATCATATTTAGATATGACTGTGGAAGCTATTGCAGGATCAACTCAAGGTGGTAAAAAAGCATACATATATGCTAAAAATATAGACGCAACAGATGATTTAATTTTTGCAGATGATGGAGATCAGATTTTTGCAAGACTTTCTCCAGGAGAGTTTTTATTCTACCCTTCTGCAGATAACACTAAGGTACAAGTAAAATCGTCAGCAAACACTCCTCTTTGTGAGTACTTGCTATTAGAAGTAGACTAAAACTAATTTATGGCCAATATAGATTTTCCTAGGCAAAAACTGAGTCGAAGAAATAAGACTCAGAAGTGGGGGGAAGAATGTATAGAATCTGCATTAGGCTTAATTGGATTATACGATCACACAAGACGTAGTTCTCGTTTCAAGAAGAAACGGAACTATGATTTGTATAATGGTAAATTCGATAAGAAGGATCTAGAATATGTTACAGATCCTTTAGGCTTAGACGGAGTGGCAGAGATGCCTGCGACTTTACAGTATTACGATATTGTTTCTCCTATTTTCAATCTCCTTTTCGGTGAAGAGGCTAAACGTAAGTTTAGTTATGTAGTGCGTGCTGTAAATGAGGACGCAATTACAGGTAAAGAGGTGGAAATGAAAAATGCTGTAGTTGAAATGTTCACAGGACTAATCAACCAGCATAGAGAGGCTATGCAAGCTCAGATGCCTGACGCAAAGTCTCAACAAGAGCAGCAACAAATGGCTCAACAAATCGAGCAAAGTATTCCAGATAATCTAAAAAGATTACAAAAGTACTTTACCTACGATTTCCAAGATATGAATGAGTCCACGGCTCATAAACTTCTCACCTTCTTAGAAAAAGATTTAAACCTTACTAGCATGTTCCGTGTTGGATGGGAGGATGCTTTACTTGCAGGAGAGGAGATTTACAAAATAGAACAAGTAGCTCAAGAGCCTACAGCAAAAAGAGTGAACCCTCTAGAGTTCTATTGTCTTCTTCCTCACAACTCAGACTTAGTAGATAATGCTGATATTATTGTTGAGGATACCTGGATGTCAGTCAATACAGTTATAGATAACTACTATGAAGATCTCACCCCTAAACAAATAGATGATTTAGAGAAAGAGCAAGGTAATAGAGGTTCTATAGAAAGTAATAGTTTATTAAACTATCCTGAGCAAAAAAAATTATTCATTGAGAATAGAGAAGGAGAAGAGGCAGAGGATATATTTAATCACTACGATCAAGATGGTAACATTCGTGTCACTAAAGTTACTTGGAAGTCTATGCGTAAAATCGGTAGACTTTCTTATTTTGATGAGCAAGGAATGCCTCAAGAGACTATCGTTACTGAGAAATATAAAATAGACGAAGCTAAAGGAGAGTCTATCGAATGGATGTGGATCAGTGAGTACTGGGAAGGTACAAAATTAGGAGAAAATATTTATTTGAATATTCGTCCTAAAAAACAACAGTTCCGTAGAATGGATAATCTTTCTGTTTGTAAGTCAGGTTATGTAGGAACTATATATAATGCAAATAACTCTCAATCTGTATCTCTTATGGATCGCTTAGTTCCATGGATATATTTATATATCACACTTTGGTATAGATTAGAGCTAGCAATTTCTGCCAATCAAGGTAAGATTGCTCTTATTGATTTATCACTAATTCCTGATGGATGGGAAGTAGAAAAGTGGATGTACTATGCTCAGTCAATGAAGTTCGGATTTGTGGACTCATTTAATGAAGGTAAAAAAGGACAATCCACTGGAAAACTTGCTGGTAATATATCTACACAAAATAAAGTGTTGGATATGGAAACTGGTAATTTTATTCAATCGCACGTACAATTATTAGACTTTGTAGAAGAGAAAGTGCAGTCACTATCTGGAGTTACTAGACAACGTTTAGGAAGTATAACATCTTCTGAACTTGTAGGGACCACGGAAAGAGCAGTGCAGCAATCTTCACATATTACAGAGAAATGGTACGATATTCACAATCAAACTAAAGTACGTGTACTACAAACTTTATTAGATGTTGCTAAAGATGTGTATTCTGGAAAAACTAAAAAATTCCAATATGTTACAGATGATTTAGCAACTATGACGTTTAACTTAATGGGAGATCAATTTGGATATTCAGAGTATGGAATATTTGTTTCTAATGCTACACAAGACTTACAAGCATTAGAAGCTTTAAAATCTCTTACACAAGCAGCCTTACAAAATGATAAAATGTCTATCTCAGATGTTATTAGCGTTTACAACTCAAGTTCAATCGCTGATATTAAGAATAAGATTAAAGCTTCAGAGCTTGAGTCTCAGCAAAGAGAACAGCAAATGCAACAACAGCAAACGCAACTGCAACAACAACAAATGCAAATGCAGCAGCAAGCAGAGCAACAAAAAATGCAGTTCGAACTCGAAAAAGAGAATAGAGAAGATGCTCGGAATACTGAGGATAACCGAACGAAGCTGGAGATAGCTCGTATGAACATGGCAGGTAAGATGCAAGACTCTGCTATAGATACTGACGATAACGATAATGGTATAAGAGATACTATAGATATGGCAAAGCTCGATATAGAGCGAGCTAAACTAGACGAAACTAAACGTAAAAATAAAGCAGACGAATCTATAAAGAAAGAACAATTAAGAAAAAAGCCAACTTCTAAATAAGTATATAATCTTAGAAATTATATTTTAGCTATAGAAGAGCTAGTTTAATTGATTCAGACTGTGTTTTAAGTTTGCAAGTAAGAATTAAGTTTTTATTTTTGTTGATTGATAACTAAATTTTAATTATGGCAATAGGCGATGATGCATTAGAAGGATTGGATTTAAGCGTGTTAGATAACATCACGGTTAACCCAGAGGAGAAGGATGCCAAGAAAGAAGAAACAAAGACCGAAGCAGAGCCTTCGATTTTTGAACCTCAATTGAAAATTCAGGAAATAGATGAACTTCCTGAAGAAACCGAGGAAAGTAAAGAAGTAGTAGAAAATGTAGAAAATGTAGAAAATGAAGATCCTGAATCTAAAACAGAGGATAAAGAGGAAACTGTTTCTGAAGCAAGTGAAGCTAGCGAAGAAGAAACAGAAGAACCAAATGCTCTTAGAATCTTTGCAGAAATGCAAAGAGATAAAGGACTGATTGACTACAAAGACGACGAATTCGAGGATGATGAAGAATGGCTTTTAAATAAAGTCTCAGAAACTGTAGATTCTAAAGTAGGCGAGTATAAAGATAGTATGCCCTCCGAAATAAGATACTTATTAGAAAATTATGAAGAGGGAGTACCTTTAAATAATCTTTTAAATATGCAGAGTCAAGAGCAAGTTTACGAGTCTATCTCTCCTGAAGCTTTAGAAAAAAGCGAAGCTTTACAAAAAAATGTAGTTAGAGATCTTTTACTTAAATCTGGATGGTCTGAGGAAAGAGTACAAAAGAAACTACAAAGATATGAAGACGCTGGAGTTTTACATGAAGAAGCAGAGGAAGCTTTATCTTCTTTAGTAGATATTCAAAAACAGCAAAAAGAGCAGTATGTTTTGCAGCAAAAGCAAGAGCAGCAGCAAAGAGTACAAGCTCACGAGCAATGGCTTACAGATCTTAAAGATCATATAGGCAAGAAAGAAGAAATTTTACCTGGATTCCAATTATCTCCAAAAGATAAAGATAATTTGTATAAAGGTATAACTAAATTAGACAAGAGCGGAAAAAACGAAATCATGAGATTACGTGAAAAAGATTCTGAGTTTGATTTAAAGATAGCATATTTAGCGACAGTCCTTAAGTGGGATTTTTCAGCGTTTGAACGTCAGTCAACAACTAAATCAACACGGAAGTTGGCAGACGCGATTAAGAGTACGAAAAAAACTGGTTCCAGACCAAGTAGAGGTACCTCAAAAAATGTTGATTTTGACACTATGAGAAAATCTCTGCGATAGGAGCTATTTATTTATAAACAACAAGTAATAATTTAATTAATTAAAAATGGCAAACACAATTAGTTCATTACAAATGTATGCTCCTAAAAGTTGGTCTGGCTTAACAACAGAGAACCACCTAGGAAGCGTATTCGCACAAGAACCAACTTTGGTATCAAATATCATTAGTAGAGTTTTTGGATTAAATCAGTACGCTGGTTTAGATTACTTCTTATCAATTGGCGGTGGCGAGCAAGAGCTTCCAGATGACAATGATTACGAATGGTACTTAAAAGGTGACGACGAACGTGCAGTTTCTATCACTAATTCTTTAACAGGAACTCCTGGTCAATACGGAGCTGAAATGTTAATCGAATTTGCAGAAAAGTATTTCGCAGTTACAGATAAATTAGTTTTAGATGATGGTGAAACTGCTGTACGTGTAATGCGTGAGCCTTACATGTCTGGTACTTCTTGGGTTTACCCTTGTGTACTTATGGCAGCAGATGCTGATTCTTTTGTAGCAAATTCTTTATTAGCTGCAGGATCTAAAGCGAGTAAAGAATACTCTCCACAAGAAAGAACATTGAACAAGACTTATGGTGAAACAAGCTATACTTCTCCGTTCAAAATGCGTAATGCAATG
>Ga0209337_1003227_pt1 | contig 11511 bp, 9 predicted proteins | sample LinPmetageLP53_FD_184044 | JGI IMG/M metagenome (GOLD analysis project Ga0209337, IMG submission 184044) | Marine viral communities from the Pacific Ocean - LP-53 (SPAdes) (version 2) | ecosystem: Environmental > Aquatic > Marine > Oceanic | place: Pacific Ocean | collected 2010-02-08 | reverse complement strand
TTTTGATCCCGCACCAGGGATGACCAAGCAAAGCGCACCGCAGGTGCGTTCAATTGCTTTTGGCAGTGGTTACAGCCAGCGTGCAACGTTTGGCATCAACCAAGATCCCAAGATCTATAACCTGACCTTTCGGGTTTCTGAAACGGAGGCTGACACCATCGAAACATTCCTAGATGCTCGCGGTGGGGTTCAAAGTTTTGACTACACACCACCAGGGGAAGCAGCCAGCAGCAAGTTTCTTTGCCAGCAGTGGACAAAGACAATTTCTTTTGTTGATCGAGCTGAGATTAACGCTACTTTCGTTCAAGTATTTGAGGTTTAATGGCTTATCCCTACGCCTTGCATAAGTGGGAAGCTGAGAAGGCTTACGCAATCGGCGATGTTGTTCGCGCTGACCCTGCAAAAGACAATACGCTTGCTTTTAAGTGCGTCGTTGCTGGAACGACAGATACTCTTGACACTTACGCCACATTCCCTAATCAAGAGCCGTCGTTTCCGTTCAAGATTACGCAAGAACTGGTTGATGGGACATGCACTTGGCAGGCGTTTGAACCGTTAGCTGAAGAGCTGCTTCGCCTTGCACCAACAGCAGTTATTGATTTGTTTGAGGTTTATCTGACGCCAAAAATTAACGATGGACCTGAAATCACTTTGTATTACCACGCAGGCAAGAACGGCTTAACAGAAGACATTAAGTTTGGTGGTCAAACCTATCCAGCCGTACCGGTTGAAATTGATGGGTTTGAATTTTCAGGGAGGGGAACACTGCCCCGCCCCACGCTTAAGGTTGCAAACGTAAATAATGCAATCACGACTTTAATGCTGACGTATAACCCTTTAGGGGCAAAGGTTCAAAGGATTCGTACATTCGCCAAGTTTATTGATACGACTAACTTTAATCAGCAAGTACCTTTTGCAGTTGAGTCAGATGTTGCCGACGCTTTAATAACAGAAACTGGCGATTCCTTGATCATGCAAACCTTCAATGACACAGCGGACGAAAACGCTAAGATCGTTGAAACTTGGTATATCGATCGAGTTTCAGGCGAGAACCAACAATTTGTTGAATTTGAGCTTGCGCCAAAGATTGATTTGGTCAATATAAGTTTGCCACGCAGAACTATTGAAGAATTTTGCCCTTGGAAGTACAGAGGGACAGAGTGTGGATATGAAGGTGATGAGTGCTTTACGGTTAACGATTCTAGGATTGCTGCTGCTAATAAAATTGTTGACGCTGATGGAAATGTGACTAACGATATTTGCGGAAAAAAGTTATCAAGTTGTAAAAAAAGGTTTGGTAACAATGTCGATTTGCCTTATGGCGGGTTCTATGGAGCAAGACTTCAGGCTTAATGCTGTAAAGCACGCCAAGGCTGTTTGCCCCAACGAAGCGTGTGGCCTAGTTGTTAATGGCCGTTATTTCCCTTGTCGAAATATTGCGCTAAACCCAGCTACAGATTTCGCAATTAATCCTGTTGACTATGCCCGTGCGATGTTTGCTGGCACGATTGAAGCCGTAGTTCATTCGCACCCACAAGGCACACCAGTCAGTGAGCATGATCGAAAAGCCTGTACGCAGACCAAGATTCCTTGGTACGTTTACTCCGTGCCAGATGATCAATGGTTAACTATCAAGCCTTGCTAGGCCGTCAGTGGGATTATGGAAAAACTGACTGCTACTCCCTGCTTCGTGGGTACTACGGGCTGCTTGGAATTGACCTGCCAGATTTTCCGCGTCCTGAGTCGTTGGAGCGTACAGACAGCATATTTTTCAAGCACGCAAAAGCTATTGGCTTCAAGCCGGTGCTTTTTGACGAACGGTGCGAGCATGACGTTCTGATCATGAGGCTTGGCACAAAAAATCCAATGCACGCGGCCATCTATGTGGGAGGGGACAAAATCTTGCACCAGCGTATGAACAGCTTGAGTGCTTTAGAGCCTTTAAGCCGTTACTATAGGAAAAGCGTTGCGGCAGTTTTTCGCCATGCAGCTAGTTCTGTTGGCGGGTGAACTGGGCGAGAAGTACGGCCAGAAGCACGAGTATTACAACCTTCAAACACCTGCTGATGCAATCAAGCTGCTTTGCATCAACTATCCAGCGTTGAAGAATGAGCTAGTTCAAGCGCACCAAAACGGCGTTGGGTACAAGGTGATCCAGGGTGGTGCGGCAATGAATTATGACGAGTTGCAATTGCCGTTTGGCAGTAAGCCATTGCTGGTGGTGCCAGTAATTACAGGTTCTGGCGGAGGCTCTACAACACAAATTTTGCTTGGTGTGGGCTTAGTTGCGGCTTCGTTTTTGCTACCTGGCGCGGGGTTGTTTGGAACAACAGGTTTAATTACTGGGGCAACAACTGGTACGTTTTCTGGGCTAGCAGCAACTGCGGGCCTTGCTGGAACGCTTACAACTGTTGGCACAGCATTAAGCGCAGTTGGCGCCAGCATGATTCTTGGCGGTGTAGCAAACTTAATTTCGCCCCAACCAGAACTGCCAAAGGCAAATCGAATTAGAGGCGAAGGTACAAATGTTCGTGGCAATGGACCTGATGGCATTACAAGAGGTGCCTCCGGCAATCAGTCTTATGCCTTTACCGGACCTGCTAATACGGTTGGAACGGGAACTACTCTTCCCGTTATCTACGGGCGTGTAATAGCTGGCAGCCATTTGATAGCAGCAAATTTAGATGTGACTGACAACTCCGACCCATTGCAGACAGCAACGCAGACTCCAGGGGTAAATACAATTAAAATCAATGGTGAAAGATTAACTAGAGCGTTAAAAGATTGCGGTGGTATAGAAAGTGAAAGAGGCGACCTTTCCTTAAGAAGTTCAGACACAAATCGGGATAAGAGAGTTTTTATTGGTAAAGTTTTCGGCCCAAACAAAGATCAGCCGCTTGAAGCAGAGGCTGAGCTAGCTAACAACAGTGCTCTTAAGTACAAAACAAACGGAAACAAGCGAAAAAATATTGATGTCGTTTTAAAAATTGCAAAAGGTTTAGCTGACTTTGTTGCTGGAGACGGAAGCACTAAAATTGATGGGTTTATTACTTACCAAATTACGTTGACAATTACAACAGGTGGCGCTGATATTGATGTAGCATCAGCTCGTATAACAGTGCAAGGCTTGACGGAGGCAAACCAAGACGTTGTATATGGGCACAGGTTTGAAGCTCCAAAGGTTGAAAAACGTGGCGGGGAGGATTTGGACGTAAAAGTAGAGATTATTGAAGTTGGCGTTCGCCAAAGGACCACATTTGAATTAGTAGGCTACGGCTACCAGTTACTTGACGCCTCTTGACACCTAATGGCTCTCAACTCCAAGACCAATCTCAAGATTATCGACGCGATCTGCGAAGGCCCTATTGATGGGCTTGCAGCAAAAAATAAAAGCGTTTTGCTTAACGAAACGTTTGTAACGCGCAAGCAGCTTAGCGAAAGACAAAATAATCCACCTTTAGTAAGCTATACATCAAGAGACGGAGCAGCTAATCAGCCTGGCTTTGATGAAACTTCGCTTTTAAGCGATGTCACAACAACCATAATTCCAGTCAACGAAGAGGTTGGCAAAAGCTATAGCGAAAAAGTTGATGATAAAAACCGCGTTGTATCTCGGGACTACGGCAAAGGAACTGTTATCAGAGCTGTCACCGATACCGAGGCTACTTTTGTCCAACTTGTTTTTAACGTTCCAAAACTTTTTTGTGTTGCACCAGAAGGTTTGGCGCGGGGGCAACTGTTCTTTGCACAAATTAGGCTGCAAGTTTCCATCCAAGACAAAGACGGCACCTATAACAATTTCCCTGTATTAGTAGAAAGTCAAAATGAAATTGATGTCATTAAGGGAATTTCAACTTCTCAGTATCAATTCAAGACTGCCCCAATTTCTCTAAGAAACTACAAAGGCGAAAGAAAAGCTCCGTATAACATAAGAGTTAGAAAGCGTAAGTTTGACAATCCTGAAGACGCCTTTGAGATTTCTTTTAAAGATCTTGAAGATTTGCCAGAGAAGACGCCACTTGCGAATAAGCGTGCAGATAGTCTTATCTGGAGCAGCATTATTGTTGGCAAACGCATAAGAACAACTTACCCAAATACAGCACTGGTAAGTCTTAGCATTGATTCAGAGGAGTACAACACGCTCCCTGCTAGAGCGTATGACATAAGAGGATTAAAAGTTAAAATTCCTTCAAACGCTACTGTTAATAGAACAAGTGATCGGCTTGATGGCAGCTTAGAGTTTGACGACAAGCCATTTGATGGCAGCTTGAAGAAAGGCAAAGAGTGGACAACTTGCCCAGTCTGTTGTTTTTACAACTTGTTGACCAATAAAAGGTATGGAGCAGGTGATTTTATTGCTCCTAAAAATTTAAACTGGGTTGATTTGATCGAGTTAGCTAAATACTGCAACGAAAAGGTCCAAACACCCGAAGGGCCTGAAGCCCGTTTTGCAATTAATACAGTGCTTGGTTCGCAGGCAAGTGCTTATGAAGTCTTGCAGGACATGGCGAGTGTTTTCCGTGGAATGCTTTTCTGGAAAGCAGACAACGTACAGATTACTGCTGACCACGGAAATCTTGGTGGCAAAAACGCAAGCCCCCTTGCAGCAATCCATGTCTTTAGCAATTCAAACGTTGTCAATGGAGCGTTTGTTTACAACGGTTCATCGCTTAAAACTCGCAGCACAAGAGTTCGCGTCCGCTATAACGACCCAGACAATTTCTTTAAGCCTAATTTTATTGTTATTGAAGACAGAGCCTTAATCGAAAAGTATGAAGTACAAGAAAAATCTATCGTTGCATTTGGCTGCAGCTCAAAGTACCAGGCGCAACGCATGGGGCGTTGGGTTCTTCAGTCTGAAAAGCTGCACGATGACACGGTTACGTTCTCAGTTGGTCTTGAAGGATTAAATGTATTGCCCGGTCAAATTTTTGAAGTATCAGACGAGATGCGTCTTGGCACTCGATTGGCTGGTCGAATTGTTGGTGCGCGTGTAGACCTTGTTGATTTAGACCAGCCTGCGGTTTTGCCGACTGGAACGAATAACAAGCTAAGCGTTGTGATGAAGGATGGCACGGTAGAGGTTGCGCCAATTGCAAGTGTTAGCGGAACAAGGGTGACGCTTAGTTCTAATTTCACTCAAGTCCCACCTGACAATGCGCTTTACGCAATCAAAAATGACTCTGCGGTCTTGCGTAAATATCGTTGCTTAGCTGTTGCAGAAGGGGAAGGCGGTGTTTATAGCGTTGTTGGAGTACGACACGTTGATGGGCTTTACACAGTCGTTGAAGACGACAGTGCTCTCTTGGATTTGCCAGATCCATTCTTATATGGGGCAAGACCTGCCCCACCACAGGACTTAAGAATTACGTTCCAGCAAGTTGATGATGGACGTAATACAACAAACCGGGCAACAATTTCTTGGACTAGGGGACTTGTTGGTTCTGTCTCTGAATTTAGGGTGCAGTGGAAAGTTGGTGAAGCCAATAACTGGAACGAAGTTTTCACTCGCAACACATTTTTAGACGTCAATTCAAACTTGCAGCCAGGAAAACGTTTATATGCCCAAGTAAAAGCTGTTGGCCCTGAGCCTGACAAGCATCAATCTGATTGGGCAAAAGTTAATCGTGAGATCGCTGTTGGTGGTACGTCTGACGGCAGCAATGATTTTCCAATAATTATTTTGCCTCCTGACGCAGAAGAAGTAACAATTGAAGCTTTTGGTGTTGATCAAGTCATCTTGCGTTGGTCGCCAACGGCAAACGGGCAAAAGGTTGAAAGTTTTGTTGCTGTTATTAGGCATACAGGTAAAACAGACGGTACTGGCACCTGGCCTAACAGCACTCTTTTGAGAAAAGTTGAGGCTCGAACAACATCTGTGGTGTTGCCGTTACTTAATGGTGAATATCTGCTCAAGTTTGAAAATGAACAGAAGCAACGCAGTGCAAATGCTGTTAGTGCGTTAATTAACATTCCTGACAACATTCCTAGGTTGAACTATGAAGTTATACGGGAAGACACTCCTTCAGAGTTCCCTGGCGACAAGTTCCAAACTTTTTATAGCGATGCGTATGACGGTTTAATTTTATCTCATGACGGTTCGTTTGACGACATTCCTGATCTTGACGCTTTTGCTGCAAATATTGACTCATTAAAAGGAGATCAATTCTTAAACGGCGAATATTTCTTTCAAAACATAGTTGATCTTGGCGCTAAGTTTAGTCTGCGTATGCAACGTGTACTTACGGCTCGTGGCCTTTACACCAGTGATTTAATTGATGATCGTTTGGCCTTGATTGATACTTGGTCTGACTTTGACGGGGAAATCCCTGACGACACAAACGTTGAGGTTTACTTTAGAAAATCAGATCTTACGGCTACTGACTCAGATATTGTTGCTGAGGATGGCAGCAAGATCCGGCAAGAAGGAACTACTGTTACCTATGCCGTAACTGTTGTTGCTTCGGGTGGAGCGAATAAGTACCGCATTAACGGATCAAGCACTGACAACGAAACGCTGAGTTTGACTGAAGGCAATATTTATGTGTTTGACCAATCTAATAACAGCAATAATGGTCACCCATTGCGGATTAGTACAACAAGCGATGGAACACATAACAGTGGCGCTGCATACACCGTAGGGGTAACAGTTGTTGGGACGCCTGGATCGGCGGGCGCTTATACAGAAATAAATCTGGCAGAAGGCGCGGCAACTCTGTATTACTACTGCACAGCCCATTCAGGCATGGGCGGCCAGTTAAATACAGCTGCTGGCACGTATTCAGATTTGCAGCAAGAATCAGACCTTGTGTTTGACGATTGGATTCCGCTTGAAAACAACGTTTATGTTGGTCGATCGTTCCAATTCAAAGCTGTTTTAACTGCAGACCATATTGACCAGACGCCAATCGTTGATCAGCTCGGTGCAATACTGCAATTTGAGCGCCGCACTGAAAACGGCACAACAATTGCATCTGGTACGGCAGGAAGTGGTAAGGCGGTTACTTTTGCCAATGCGTTCTACACCGATGGCAACACAAAAGTAGCTGTTGGCATTACAGCGTTTGATCTTGCATCCGGTGACTACTACGTGATGTCAGAACCAACTGGCACTGGGTTTACTGTCACGTTTAAGAACGGCAGCTCTGTCATCAATAGGAATTTTCAGTACACTGCAATAGGATATGGAACACAGCAGACTTAAAGCTTTGTTATGGCTCAGGCAGATGGTGTCGTCTCAAATGCCAGTGGTGCAGCCGTCAGGTCTGACCTGAATGCTCAGCTGCTGGCAATTATCACGAATAACAGCGGAGCAACAGCTCCATCGACAACTCGTGCGTATCAGTTTTGGGTAGACACTTCAGATGCAAATAATCCGTTATTAAAAATTCGGAACTCGAGTGATGACGCTTGGATAACGGTGCGCCCAGTAAATACCTCTGGCACTAATGTCGAAGCGGGCAGCATAACTGCACCGTCGTTGACGTTTGGCACGGATGGCCCTGATCACGGTTTTTACCGTTACGGCGCTGGCCAAGTTGCTTATGTAACGCAATTTAATGGGGCTGATTACCCACTTTTTGTTCTTGGCAAAGAAGCAGGTTCAGGGCCGGGCCTTTATTGGGGTGATGCAGTTACTAATGCTACTAACACAAGTAATAACCCCCAAGGAACAAGCACGTACGAAGGATTTGAGCTTCAAAAGAGAGGCCGGATTAATATGTCTTTTAATGGCGGACCTTGTGCAAGATTCAATCGAATTGGTACAGGTGGTCTTAGTGCACTTGGTTCTGTTGTTCAGTTTCACTCTGCTGGCCAACAAGCTGGACGTATTGGCATTCTTACCGCATCAACTGTCCAGCTAATTGACAGTTCTGATCGTCGGTTAAAAGATAATATTACTGATATGCCGGAGGCTAAGTCTCGAATCAATGAGATTCAGATGCACCGTTTCCGCATGATTAGGTCAGGTGACTACGAGGAAGGTTTTATTGCTCAAGAGCTGCAAACCGTAGTCCCCGAGGCAGTAATGGGCACGGAGTCTGATTTGGACGAAGATGGCAATATTGAATATATGGGAGTTGGCAAGGCTGAGTTAATACCGTTGCTGGTAAAAGGATTGCAAGAGGCTTATGCAGAAATTACTGCGCTGACTGCAAGAGTTGCAACTCTGGAGGCAGGCTAATGGCTGATCGCAAAATTACTCAATTAACGCAACTGCTTGCGCCAGCTGCAACTGACGATTTCGTTGTTGTTGACTCTTCTGTTGCGACCAGTGCTGAAAAGAACAAGAGATTGTCATTTGGTGTTTTGCACAAAGCTGTGCCAGATGGCAGCGTCACTGCACCCTCAATTAGTTTCCTGACTGACAGCAGTGCTTCAGGTTTTTATCGTGCAGCTGCCAATGAGATCGGAGTAACTGCTAATAGCAGTTTCATCGGTAAATTTACAGCAACAGGGCTTCAGCTAGGCACTGGAACGGGAGCAGCACAGTTGCATCTGTTTAGTACAGATACGACCGATCAGGTAATCATTGAGAACACTGATGCTGGTTTAGATACTGCACCAGATGTTGTGCTATATCGCAATTCAGCAACACCTGCTGTAAATGACAACTTAGGCAACCTTGAGTTTCGTGGCAGGAACGACAACAGTCAAAGCTTTGCTTACGCGCAAATTTTGGCGCAAATCACGGATGCTTCAGACGGCAGTGAAGACGGCATTCTGCAACTGATGTCTGCATCTGCTGGAACGACTGCTGCGCGGATCACACTTAAAAGCGACAAGGTTGGGATTAGCGAATCCAATCCGCAACACCCGCTCCACATAACAGAATCAGTTGCAAACACTGGTCTGTTTATCGAATCAGCAGAAGCTGTTGCCGTTAGTGCTGCTGACATAACGCTGTATCACCATCGTGGCAGTGCAGTTTCTGGCCAGGACAATGACGTTATTAGCAGCCTAATTTTTCAGAGTAATAACGACGCCAGTACGCCAGAGCAAATTGTTTTTGGCTCAATCGCTACTTCCATTGTCGATGCAAGCGACACAACAGAAGACGGCAAGATTGACCTAAAGGTACAAGCTGCTGGAACGTTGACCAGCATGGTTGCGATCACAGCGGCAAACGTGACGTTAGGTAGCCGTCCAGTGCTTCCAACTCACACTCCAGCGTCTGCAACTGCTGCTGGTACTGCTGGAGAAATTGCTTGGGACGCCAACTACATTTACGTTTGCACGGCGACCAATACCTGGAAACGGGTAGCGATCTCAACTTGGTCGTGACCCCTTTAACCGCTGGAGGTTGACTAAGCCATGAGCAACACAAAAATCTCAGATCTCACTGAACTGGTTTCAGTTCAAACCTCTGATGTTCTGCCGATTGTTGACACCCTTAATGACCAGACCAAAAAGGTCACGGTCGGCAATGTGGTTGCCACTGGCTTAAGCGCTGGAGCTATTACTACAGCAAAGATTGCAGACGATGCCGTTACGGCTGCAAAGCTTGCAAATACTTCTGTTACAGCCGGGTCTTACACGCTTTCCAGCGTTACGGTTGACGCTCAAGGTCGTATTACTGCTGCATCGTCTGGAACGTCAGCTGACACCGACAAGATTGTTGAAGGCAATACCGAAGCTGAAGTTGTTGACACTGGTTCGGATGGTCACTTCAAAGTTACGACTGAAGGCACTGAACGAGTCCGAGTTGGTCCTGCCGGTCAGGTTGGCATTGCTGGAGCGAATTACGGAACAAGCGGTCAGGTTTTAACCAGTGGTGGAGCGTCAGCTGCGATAGCTTGGGTGGACGCAAGTCAGACTGTGGTTATTGTGGACGGAGGGAACTTTGCCAACGGCAGTTCAATCGCCACAACCGCAACGGCTATTAACGGGGGCTCGTTCGACTAATGCCAACACCAGCAACTAGAACGCCTGTTCGGCTAGCCAGGGGCACCTACGCGAATTTAAATAGCAGCCTTTCTGATCTGCAAGAAGGTGAAGTTGTTTACGCAACAGATCAAGACAAGCTGTATGTAAAGGAAGGCGCTGCGCTTGTTAGCACTCAGTTGACTGGAGCGGCAACCTTAACTGCAGCACAGACCTATACGGCTGGTCAACGCGGTGAGATTACAACGTTGACCGATGCCGCCAGTATCAGCATTGATTTAGCAGCATCAAATAATTTTGCTGTGGTTTTGGCTGGCAACAGAACGCTTGCTAACCCAACCAACGTTGTTGCTGGACAAAGCGGATCAATTTTCATCAGTCAGGATGGTACGGGCAGTCGTACTTTGGCGTATGGATCGCAGTATGACTTTGCTGGTGGCACCGCACCAACGTTAAGTACAGCTGCTTCTGCTGTGGATCGGATAGACATGATTGTTCGTAGCTCAACTTCAATTCACTGTGTATTCACCGCTAATTACTCATGAGCGTCATTGGTTCTAATATTCTTGCTGGCGCTAGTGGTCAGGCCGGAGGTGGTGGCTACGAGATCGAACGTAGTCTTAGGTTTAACTCAGCAGATTCGGCGTATCTAAATCGCACCCCAAGTTCTGCAGGTAATCGCAAGACGTGGACTTGGTCAGGGTGGGTAAAAAGATCAAGCTTGACTACTGTTGATGACTTTTTTTCATGTGGTGTAAACATACATAATGGAGGGGCAGGTGGAGCGCACGCAAACGCCTATTTTTATGTGGATGGCACACTTCAAGTCTATGAATATTCTGGTGGATATGCTTATAATATCCGAACCACACCAACGTTTAATGATCCATCAGCTTGGTATCATATAGTTATTTCTTTCGACACAACAAATTCAACGTCAACAGATCGATTAAGAATATATGTTAACGGTGAAAGGATAACAAGTTTTATAGATAACACATTTCCATCTTTGAACTTTGAAGGACCAGTTAATAACAATGTTGCACATTATATTAGTGACACTGCAGGTCTATTTAACGGCTACCTAGCCGACATACATTTCATCGATGGTCAAGCATTAGCAGCAACAGATTTTGGTGAGACTGATGACAACGGTGTGTGGCAGCCTATTGAATACGCTGGGACATACGGAACAAATGGCTTCCACCTCGACTTCAAAGACAACAGTTCAAACGCTGCGCTTGGGAACGATGCTGCTGGTAGCAACAACTGGTCTGTTAATAACTTAACGGCAGTTGCTGCCAAGGAAAGTGCAAACTGGCTTGCCATGGCAACTGGCACTCCTTTTAACAGCAGTCATTTACTTTCTTATGCTTTCGATGGCAATTCAAGTACTCAAGCTGCAGCAGGGCAAGGCAACACAATGTCGTTTACTCCGTCTCCAGCGATAACGGGTATTTCTAAAATAAGAATCAAAGCCAGAAGAGATAATGGTGTAACAAATGCTGGTCTTTTTACTTTAAACGGAACTGCTATTGGGGGTAGTTGGTCAGAAAATTCAACAGCAACTGTTGAGATTACTACTCTAGGTGGCTCTGCAATTACTCAGCTAACTAATTTAAGTTG
>Ga0209337_1003226_pt1 | contig 11514 bp, 21 predicted proteins | sample LinPmetageLP53_FD_184044 | JGI IMG/M metagenome (GOLD analysis project Ga0209337, IMG submission 184044) | Marine viral communities from the Pacific Ocean - LP-53 (SPAdes) (version 2) | ecosystem: Environmental > Aquatic > Marine > Oceanic | place: Pacific Ocean | collected 2010-02-08 | reverse complement strand
TAGTAAAACATTAATGAAAGTAAAAGATTTTCATGATTCTGAGGCTACTATAATAGACTGGGTTGAAGGTAAAGGTAAACGTATAGGTACAATTGGTAAATTTATAGCAAAAGATGCTGATGGTAACGAATTTGGAATGCCAGTTATGGATAAATTTAAGAAATTAAGAAGAAATTTTAAAGATATGCAGAAATGGGTTGGTAAGATAGCTACATTTACGTACTTCGAAAGAACAAAACGTAATAGTTATAGACATCCATTATTTAAAACAATAAGAAATTATGAATAAACTAGCATTAGTGATGGCGATGGAGTTAGTAACTGCAACGATCTATCACGCTGATCCAAAACAAACGGATGATACTCCATTTGTCACAGCTTCAATGGCTAGAATTAATCCAGATAATCCAGTGGGACATAGATGGATAGCGGTATCAAGAGACCTAGAAGATCTAGGTTTCGTATTTGATACTAAAGTATGTGTAACCGGAGCAGGGGATCTAAGTGGAGAATGGTGTGTTCAAGATAGAATGAACGCAAGATGGGTTAAACGTATAGATTTTCTAGTAAATACTAGTAGAAAAGGTGGAAAATGGGAGGATGTAAAAATAGAATTAATAACTGAATGAATATATTTTACTTGGATAAAGATCCATGCAACGCAGCTAAGTTACAATACAACAAACATGTTGTGAAAATGATCTTAGAATCTGCTCAAATGTTATGTACGGCTCATCGTTACTATGGTAATGAAGATGTACCGTATAAATCTACACATTTAAACCACCCATCAACAGTATGGGTTAGAGAAAACAGTAAACATTATAGATGGTTATACCATCATATGTTAGGATTAGGTAGTGAATACAAGAGAAGGTATGGAAGAAAACATTTAACAATAGATAAATGCTTTGGTCCATTGTCTTTCTTGCCACCTAATATACCAACATCTGATTTTATACAACCACCACAGGCTATGCCTGATGAATATAAAGATAATTGCAGCGTAAAAGCTTATTGGAACTACTACATAGGAGACAAAAGCCACATCGCTGGGAAAAAAGAAATAACTTACGAGAATATGTCACAAGTTTTGTGACAATAGGTAGTAATATAAAGATAGTAACAGGCTTATGTCACATAAGAGAAATTTAGATTATTTACATAGGAGACGGATAATATATAGACGATCACCTATCACAGATCAACCATCAGAGCAATTTGAATGGGGAGATTTCTATGAAAATGGCACACACGAGTGTTATGAGTTATTTAGAAGTAATGCTAAGATAACTACATATAAAAGTCTTAAATGGCATTTATTAGTACTATATTATTTAAATCCAGACATAGATCAAAAAGTTTTTGATCAATTAGCTAAATTTATAGCTGATAAAGAAAATGGATTTATAACATTTAGTATAAAATATGTTCATTTGAATAGTATGATTGAAGAAGTAGACATGTATGATATAAGTACAGCACCTAAGAATAAACTAAGAAAGATTATTTTCAAGGATGGTACGGGATTGTCATTAGCTGCTAAACTAAAAATAGTTGGTGGTTTAATAGGGAGATCAAAAAAAGTAAATAAAGAAGCTATATATACCGCTATGCTTGTGATAAACTCTAATAAAGAGTTAATCACGGTAGGTAAACTAGCCTATACCTACAACTGTTCTCCACGTACAATATATAGAAATATGGGTGCTGAATTAAAACAAGAAAAAGAAATATTAAATAAACAAATATATGAGAAAATATAATGTAGAAAATTACATTAGGTACAAAGAAGATGTTAAGTCTTCAATGCCTAATGATGAGAAATCATACGATTCTTGTACTAGAGATGAAATGATAACTAAGTTTATGCCACTGGTAGAAAATTTAGCTAGAAAATTCTCCACTGCCCAACAGGCATCAGGTGTTATGGACATAACAGACTTGATACAGTTTGGTAACGAGGCTTTAACTAAAGCTGTGGATAAATTAGATTGGACAATGCTTGCTGAGTCTCAAGACTTAGAAAAGACTTTAAAATCTTTCTATAGTAAAAGAATAAAAGGTGCTATACGTAGACACGTTGATATTAATCGAGGTGATATGCGTATACCTGAGCACAAATTAAATGAAATAAGAAAAGACAATGGTAAAGATAAACAGATGGTTGAGATGTTTTTCAATAGTATTTTTCTTAGTATCGATGCTCAACCAAAAGATCATAACGGAGACAATATGATGTTTCAAATACCGGATAAATCTGAACCATACAACATACAGTTACTAAATATATACTTAAGCAGTTTGCTTAAAAAACATCTTAGTGATGTAGAGTATGAAGTACTTAGATTAAGTTACGGATTAGACTGTGAGAAACACTCTGCGAAAGAAATAGCTAGCATCTTAAACATAAGAGGTATTAGCGATTACGTGAGGGTTTCAGAGCTTAAAAAGCAAGCAGTAAGTAAGCTCGTAGATAGTGTAGATCACTCGCAAGTGCTTGATTATCTTTGAGTTAGAATGTAAATTACATATTTAATATGTGATTATAATAATAAGCAATTTAAAAACAACGAATGAATATAAACGAAAAATTAGCTACAATTCAAACCAAATTTAAATCGAAAAAATCTCGATTTAACTCTTTCGGCAAATATTATTTCAGATCCGCCGAAGACATCCTAGAAGCAACTAAACCCTACTTATTAGAGTATGGAGTAACAGTTACTGTTAATGAAGAGTACATAGCAGATGTATTCCCTATTATCAAAACGACAGCTACGCTGCACGATGATAAGGGCATGACTCTGTCTGCTACTGCATTAGTGGGAGTTGACCTTAATCAGAAGGGTATGCAAATGCCACAGCGTTTCGGAGCCGCATCTTCCTATGGGAAGAAATATGCTCTTGGGAATTTATTTCTCATTGACGATACGCATGACAGCGATGCAACCAATAACCATGGGGTAACTATGTCAGCGGATCAAATAAAAGCTGCAAAAGAGTATGTTAAATCTGGTGGAAAGTTAGAAGCTATCAAGAAAAAGTATAAAGTAAATCCTGCATTAGAAAAGGAATTAACAACACTGTAGATGAAAAAACCAAATATCTTAAAGAAGCTCCGTGATGATAAACATTATTACGGGGATTTCGGAAAGAAGTATTTAAGCAATTCCGATATCGGAACCTTACTTACGAACCCTTTAGCGCTTGGAACACCACTTAAGCCATCACCGGCTTTTTTGGTTGGAGGGTATTTTCATACGGCTATTTTAGAACCAGATAAATTAAAAAAATATAAGGTTATTAAGGCAGCTACAAGAAATACTAAAGCGTATAAAGAGATATCAGGTGGTGAGTTATGTTTGTTAGAGTCTGAAGTTGATCGTATAGAGATCATGACGGAAAAGATAATGACAAACGATATATGTAAGGGCCTTATACAAGGTAATAACCTAACATATGAAGAACCTGGTATAAAAGAACTTGAAGGAGAAATGTGGAAGGGTAAAGCAGATATTATAAATAACGAAGAGAAATTAATCATAGATTTAAAAACATGCGCAGACATACATAAGTTTAAATGGTCTGCAAACAAATATAATTATGATTCTCAAGCTTATATTTATAGTAAAATATTCGGATACGAAATGTTATTCATTGTTATAGACAAGACTACATTTCAAATAGGTATATTCGATTGTTCCCCTGAATTTTATAATAGAGGAGCTGACAAAGTAAAACGTGCAGTCGATCAATATAAGTTATTCTTTAAGTCAGAGGGTTTTGACCCTCAACAATTTTTTATTAACCAAACCCTTTAAACCAATAGTATGAATAAAAGAAAATTCAAACAATGTGATATGACTGGATTAAGATTTCCAGTTAATGAGTTTTATGTGAATCACAACACAGCGGATGGTTTACATCCTTACTCAAAGAAAGCGGACAACTTCCGTAGAAGACTACAAGACAATGGGTTGAAGAACCTAGGTACTGTAGAGCTTAGAAATATGTTTAACAATTTAATAAGTCACTAATATGGCATCAATAATTAACACAAGTATAAACCTTAATAACATCAATAAAGATAAGATCATTGTTGGTAAAAAAGGAAAGTATTTACCCATCAGTATTACTATTAATGATGAGGTTGATCAATTCGGTAATCAAGGACCGGTTGTGATATCACAATCAAAAGAAGAACGTGAAGCTAAGGCTGCGAAAGTATACTTAGGTAATGTTCAAGTGGTATGGACGAATGGAGATAATGTTGCGACTGCGCCTAGAAAAGATATGGCTGCATCAGCACCAAAAGTTGAGAAATCAAAGGTAGAAGAAGATTTACCGTTTTAGTATAACATAAGGAATATATGCAAATAACAGAGATCAATGGATTTTTGATTGATGAATTCAATCAATACGGTCTTGAAGAAGGTAAAACGCAGGGGATTTGTCCCCTGTGTTCTTCTGATAGAAAACCTAAACATCAGAAGCTTAAATGTGCTTCATATGATTGGGAACGGGGTCTCGGTACTTGCCACAATTGTAATTCAACATATCAAATGCACACCTACAAACGAAAAGGTGATGCGGACAGAGAATATGAAAAGCCTAACGTCGAAACAATAGCAGAAGTAGGCACAAAGGTTGAGGAATGGTTTAAGTTAAGGGGTATATCAAAAAAGACTTTAGATTACTGTAATGTATCTGAAAGTCCTGAATGGATGCCACAAACTGGTAAGGAAGAGAATACTATCAAGTTTAATTATTTCATGGGGAATGATCTCATTAATATTAAATATAGAGATGGTAGAAAGAACTTCAAATTATACAAAGGTGCTGAAAAAATATTCTATAATATTAATAGTATTATAGGGCATGACAGTTGTGTAATTGTAGAAGGTGAAATGGATGTTTTAGCTTTCGTTGAGGCTGGTATTAAAAATGTAATATCAGTTCCCAATGGTGCAACATTAAACAAAAACAATTTAGAGTATTTAGACAATTGTATTGATTACTTTGATAACAAAACAAAAATAATATTAGCATTAGATGCTGACGAACCAGGTCAAATGCTTAGACAAGAGTTTATACGTAGACTTGGAGCAGAGACTTGTTATTTAGTTGATTTCAAAGATTGTAAAGATGCAAATGAATACTTACTTAAGTACGGAGTTGAAGATCTTCGTAATGTTATAGTTATAGCAAAACAAGTACCATTAGAAAATGTATCAACATTAAAAGATGTTGAAGATGATCTTAAAGACTTTGTAAAACATGGGTTTAAACCTGGTTTTCAAGTCGGTTTAGAAAACTTTGATAAGATCTTTTCAACGTACACAGGGCAGTTTATAACTGTAACTGGTATACCTAGTTCAGGTAAGTCTGATTTTGTTGATCAGATGGTTGTGGGTTACAACGCAAACTATGGTTGGAAGACCGCGTTTGCTTCTCCCGAAAATCAACCAACATATTTACATGCTCATAAGTTAATGAGAAAAGTATGGCAAGATATGCCCGCTCCATCAGATATTGGTGGAAAAAAATGGGATCAAGTTGCTGATCATGTAAATGAAAATTTCTATTTTATTGACATGGACAAATACAGTTTAGAGGCAGTGCTTAGAAAAGGTGCTGAGCTTGTTAAACGTAAGGGTATAAAATGCCTTGTGATTGATCCATACAATAAGGTTAGAGATGTTAACGCAGCATCAGATGATGTAAATCGTTACACGATGGATTACTTAGCTAAGATAGAGGTATTTTGTAGAAAATACGATGTACTTACATTTATAGTAGCACATCCAACAAAGATGTATAGAGGACAAGATGGTAAAATGGAAGAACCTAATATGTATAACATAAAAGGTGGTGGAGAATGGTATGATGCTAGTTACCATGGGTTACTCGTACACAGGGATTATGAGGCTAAAAATACTAAAGTAAAGGTATTAAAAGTTAAGTTTCAAAATCTAGGAGAGAACGGTGCGGAAGCATTTTTTAAATGGGAACCAAGATCGGGTAGTTTTATACCTGACCAAAATGTAATAGACAAGAAAGATGACAGCAGCCTTCCATGGGAAAAGTAAAAATTCAATGGGGAGTTATAATCAAACTCCAGAAGAACTAAAAGCTAGAGACTGGTGTATGGACAATAATGTGTGTATAACGCCAAGACAAACCCATTGGGGTATTAAATCTTGGGCTATAGATATAGAAACTGGACGACACCCTAATAGAAAGTTAATAGGTACGAGTCCATCTGAGTTTGGACCAAACTCAATATGGAGGCAAATTGCTAGTTATCAAAAATATTATTATGACAAATACAAGGACTGAATTTTACAATGCAAATGAAGCATTTAATTATTTCTATAAAGAAATAAATGAAAATGGTATACAGTTTGACAATACAAAAGCTTTGTTTAACGTAGGCTTTACGTTACACAATCCTATGAACAACCATATTACGTCTGATATTAGAAAATGGAATCATTTCTATGCAGAGTCAGAGTGGCAATGGTACTTATCAGGAGACCCAAATGTTGAAAAACTTGGTAGTTTATATGGTAAGATACCTCCAATATGGGAAAAAATGGCTGACGCCAAAGGAGAAGTTAGATCAAACTATGGGTACCAATGGAAACGTGGTGATCAATTAGATTTTGCTATTAAAAAGCTTAAAGATAAGAAAGATACACGTCATGCTCTTATATCAATATTTGATGGTAAAGAGGCAAATGATAGATATATGTTTGATACACCCTGCACGTGCGGAGTGCATTTTCAGGTTGTAAATGAAAAACTAAACATGAGTGTAATGATGCGTAGTAATGATATGTGGTATGGTTTTCCAATTGATCAATATTGTTTTAGTAAACTACAACATATGGTTGCTAACGAAGTTGACATACAAATGGGTACATACTACCACTTTGCTACAAACTTACATTTATATGAAAATAAATTAATAAGTTAAATATGAAATATTATATATACCACATACCGGGTAAAAAGATAGGTGTAACCTGTGATATTTATAATCGGGTCACACAGCAACAAGGGTATGAAGAAAACGAGTATACAATATTAGAAATGTCTGAAGACATAAATTATATTTCTAATAAAGAATTAGAATTACAAAAGCAATATGGTTACAAAATAGACCGAAAGCTTTACAAAAACCTTAAAACCAATAAACCAATGAAAATAAACGTTACAGAACAAACAACAACGTTCCCCTGCCCTATTGAAAAACTCAAAGCAAGATTATTTGATGTAATCGGCATGGACTGGGACACTGAGCATGGTAAATTTGTTATTGATGAAGAATCAATACAATGGATCATGATCAACGTTAAAACATCTATGTATAATGACAACAGATGTTACGTGTACAACAAAGCTTTATCAAGGCATTTTGATAAACGCGATCAACTAACAATTCCGTTAGAAAAATCATGTAGTAAAGAACCATTAAAAATGTTTGAACAGATTAGAGAATGGGCAGACGAAAGAGGATTGTATGATCACGGGGACGTGAAAACACAATACGTTAAGCTTCAAGAAGAGGCTGGTGAACTAGCTAAAGCATTACTTAAGAATGATGAGCCTGAAATTATAGATGGCATAGGGGATATGGTAGTAGTATTAACCAACCTAGCACATTTAAGTGGATTTAATATAGAGACTTGTATAGCAGCTGCTTACAAGGAGATATCTACAAGAGAAGGTAATATGGTAAATGGAACCTTTGTCAAACATGGGTAAAAGTAAAGCAATATTATTTAGAGATCCAGTAGTAGAACAAGTTGTAGATCAGTTTATAGAACGATCTGACATAGGTTTTGCTAAATACAAGGTAACGTTAGACGAAGAACGTAAAACAGGGGTAAAAGAATTAGCTACTTATCTTCAAGATACTAAGGAAGAGTTAATGGATGCTATACTTTACATACAGTCTGCACAGAACAGCCTTGATGAGACTAAAAACTTCTTACAATGGGGTAAAGATCATGGCAAGATTTAAAAGAAAAAGAGGACCCGTTCAAGCTAAGAAAGTAACACATGATGGAATCAAGTTTGCTTCTGGTTTAGAGAAATATATGCACATAGCTTTAAAGAAAAATAAAATAAAAGCCTTATATGAGGGTCAAACATTTGAACTCGTGGAAGGTTTTGATTTTCCCTTTTCTAGTTATGAACGATGCGGTAATGGTAAAGGCCATTATCAAGATAGAGGAAATAAAAAGATCCTTAATATAAAATACACGCCTGACTTTATAGGTAAAGATTTTATCATTGAATGCAAAGGTAGAGCTAATGAAAGCTTTCCTTTGCGTTGGAAAATGTTTAAGAAATTATTAACGGCCAATAGATTAGGACCGTTTACTTTGTACAAACCACAAAATCAAAAAGAATGCGACGAGACCGTAAACTTAATCCTTGGGATGAAAAACAATTAGCAAGAAGAAAATACGCTGAAAGAAAAATAGACCGATGGGTGAAATGGACATGGGAGCAGAGAGGTATGGTGCTATATAAAGAGTTAATGAAAATTAGGGAACAATATAAAATAGATGAAAATGGCTAGATCAATATATGGATTTGTTTACTCAGGTAAACCAAAAAAGAAAAGACCTGGTATTCATTCTAAATGTAGAAATACTAATAATAAAGAAGGTAAGTACTACAGCAGTAAATGTAAAAAATATAAAGGACAAGGAAGATGAAATTAAGAGCATGGGAATTTAGCTTCGGTTTATTTACCGGAGTATTATTTGGCTACAGGCAATATGTAGATGAGATAGAAGTAAAAGTTGATCACGTAGTTTATTTAGGATTATTTGATTGTTGTATAACATTACATTACGAATAAAAATATGGGATTATTTGATGAAAGAATAGCTTACAAACCTTTTGAGTACCCAGAGTACTATACAGAGGGTTGGTTGAAACAAGCACAGGCTTTTTGGCTACACACGGAGATATCAATGAGTGGAGACATTAAAGACTGGAATGAGAAATTAAAACCGGCTGAAAAAAATCTAGTAGGAAACATACTATTAGGTTTTGCTCAGACGGAGTGTGCTGTGTCAGATTATTGGACGCAGAATGTTGTGAAGTGGTTTCCGAAGCACGAAATACAACAAATGGCTATGATGTTCGGTTCGCAAGAAACGATTCATGCGGTAGCGTATAGCTACTTAAATGAAACCTTAGGTTTAGAAGACTATGAGGCGTTTTTACACGAGCCAGCCACATCAGCGAGGTTTGATAATTTAGTGTCTTACGATGGTAAGGCTGATCCAGTAGAAATAGGAAGATCAATAGCTATTTTTTCAGCTTTTGCAGAAGGAGTTAGTTTATATTCTGCGTTCGCGGTGTTATATAGTTTTCAAATGAGAAATTTATTAAAGGGCGTAGGCCAACAAATGAAGTGGAGTGTGAGAGATGAATCTCTACATTCTAAGATGGGATGTAAATTGTTTAGACAACTCTGCGAGGAGACTGAAGGTTTAAAAGACGATGTTGAAAAGAAAATTTTAAAAGCAGCAAAGATCTGTATTGAACTAGAGGAAAAGTATATAGATAAGATGTTTGAGATGGGTGATTTAGAAAACCTTACATCTTATGATTTAAAACAATTTATTAGAAAAAGAGGAAATGAAAAACTTAAAGAACTCGGATACAAAGATATCTTCGACTATGACAAAGAAGCCGCGAAAAACCTGGATTGGTTTTATCATCTTACTGGTGGGCTTACTCATACCGATTTTTTTGCTATCAGGCCGACAGACTATAGCAAAGCAAACGAAGGAGAAGATTTTGAGGATATTTGGTAAGCAATGAGAAATATTATTATATTATTATTTTTAGGATGCAATGAAGAATTCATTGTTCCAGACAATTGTATTGATAAAGGTAAAATTGTACCTTACAAGGACCGCGTGTGTACTATGGAAGTAGATTATACGTGTGGTTGCAATGGTCAATTATACATTAATCCATGCCACGCAGCTGGTGATGGAGTTATAGATACTTGGCCCGCGACAGTAAAATCAAACTGTAAACAATAAAATAAAATTATATGAGCAAAACAAAATTAGAATATATATGGTTGGACGGTTATAGTCCAACACAAAACTTAAGAAGTAAAACATTAGTCAAAGAGGATTTTAGTGGAGAGTTGAGTGATTGCCCAATGTGGTCATTTGACGGAAGTTCTACTAAGCAAGCAAAAGGTAGTTCATCAGATTGTTTAATCAAACCAGTTGCTTTGTTTAACGATCCATGTAGAGAGGACAGTTACTTAGTTATGACCGAGGTATTAAATTCAGATGGAACACCTCATGTGTCAAACGCAAGAGCTAAAGTGGATGATGATGATGATGATTTTTGGTTCGGTTTCGAACAAGAATATTTTTTATGGGATAACGAGACAAACAAACCATTAGGTTTTCCTACCGAGGATGACAATAGAACATATGAGCTAGACAATCAAGATGATATAAAAAAACCAATGACACAGGGACAATATTATTGTAGTGTTGGCGGTGCTAATGTATTTGGAAGAGAATTAGTTGAAGAACATTTGGATCAGTGTTTAGAGGCAGGATTAAACATAGAAGGTATCAATGCTGAAGTTGCACCTGGTCAATGGGAATTTCAGGTGTTTGCTGAAGGAGCTAAAAACGCTGGAGATCAAGTGTGGGTTGCTAGATACTTAGCAGAGCGAAATGCTGAGGCAGATGGTCTGACTATTAATTGGCACCCTAAACCTGTTAAAGGTGATTGGAATGGATCAGGCATGCATGTTAACTTTTCAAATTGGTTAATGAGAACAGTTGGCGATGAAGATATATTTTGTAAGATATGTATAGCTTTTAGTGAAAACATAAAGAGACATATAGATGTCTATGGTGAGGATAATGACCAACGATTAACAGGTGACCATGAGACCCAATCTATTCATGAGTTTTCATATGGAATATCTGACAGAGGTGCTTCAATAAGAATACCCATTGCAACTGTAGATGATGGGTGGAAAGGAAGATTAGAGGATAGACGACCATCGTCCAATGCAGATCCATACAAGGTTGTGGCTGCAGTTATTAAAACAACTAAAGAAGGTATATAATGAAAGAGAATACATTAATAGAAATGCAAAACAAAATTGCTGCGATGACAAGAGTATTGCAGAAATTAATAAATGAGGTAGGTCAATTAAGGGATTTATCTATTGGTACATTAGAAACAGTAAAGAAAATGCCTGCTTATAAAAAAGCTATTGAAGCATTAAAGAAAGAGATTATTGCGAAATCTAAAGAACCTAAAAAATTTGAAACAGCAGAGGAATTAGAAAAACATAAAGCAAAGGATAGATAATATGTGGAATAAAGAATGGAAAAAAGGTATTGATTACCCAAAATGGGGAGATACCGATGTTTATAGACAAACAATAACGGGAGGATATTTATTTAATGGTGAAACGCCTAAAGAGGCTTATAT
>Ga0209337_1003225_pt1 | contig 11515 bp, 5 predicted proteins | sample LinPmetageLP53_FD_184044 | JGI IMG/M metagenome (GOLD analysis project Ga0209337, IMG submission 184044) | Marine viral communities from the Pacific Ocean - LP-53 (SPAdes) (version 2) | ecosystem: Environmental > Aquatic > Marine > Oceanic | place: Pacific Ocean | collected 2010-02-08 | reverse complement strand
CAGACAATCAAACATCTGGGAATTCTGTTTATTCATATCGTCAGGGTAATCCAATCATTACCTTTAGCATAGCTCCCCAGGAGTATTATGTCCGTTCCAAGAATTTAAAACTTTGTTTTGATGTTGTATTGAAAGATAGTGCTGGAAATCTTCCTAATAATAATGACCAAGATGGTACGGGTGAGCGTGAGGTTCGCCTTAATTCTCGTGTGGGAGTTGCATCTTTATTTCAACAGTTGGAAATCAATAATGCTATGAACCAAAATCTTGAAACAATTCGTCATTATGGGCGTCTTTTAGCATCACTTTTACCAAGTGGTTCGGGTTGGAATGAATATACAACATATCTTTCTAATGAATTTGGTGTAAGTTCTAATGAACAAATCCAAGGTCGTTATCTGAATCGCAAAATGTCTGTTGCTATGCCTATTATGGCTGGTATATTTCTTCAAGGTGCTGATATTCCTTTATCTATGAATAATGGTATTGGTGGATTAAATCTTAAATTTTCTCTCCAGTCAAGTATTCAAGCTTTGTTTGGAGGCACTGCAACAACTCCTAATAGTTATTATGAAATTACGAATGTTAGTCTTATGGGAGAATATGCGATGCCCAAAGGTGGAGCATTGCCAAATATTAGTTCTTATCCCTTTAGTGGATTTAGTTCTTTTTATTCTGTAATTAATAATAATGACCAGACCTCGCAGATTAATCCTGCTTTATCCGCAGTTGTGTCTACCTTTACCAATTTCTTACCTACTCCTCATATTGCTAATTATGGGCAAGATAGTATGAAAACGACACCTTTGCTTAATAAAAATCCAGTTGGAGGAGCTTATGATTTACTTGCTCCAATTACCAAGATTTCGTTTATGCGAGGTGGTGTTCTTTTTCCTCTACAGTTCCAAGTTGATGAGAACGAGGTAATTGTTCGCAATCCTGCTGTTGGTGATGAATATGCTGGTTCTTCTTATGATGCCCAGCGTCAATATTATTATTCTATGGCTATACGACCAAGAACCAGTAAAGCAACAGACCAGTTAGCAGGACAGAATAGTGAAAACTTGGCTACAGCAAATGGTGATGAGCAGCATAATGCGGTAACAGCACTTGATATTAATACTACAGAGAATGGATTTCAGAATGTTTATGGTATTGGTATTAGAGTTGGTGATATGCTTGGAGTGGGTAATACTGCAAACTTTAAGAACCAGTCATATTCAACCAGGATTATATCCAAACTTGACGGTTCTTCTCCTATGTCTTCATATACTTTCTTCCTTTATCGTTCAGTTATTAACTATGATGATAGGGGTCTTGTAAGTATTGTAAATTAGTAAAAAAAATAGGATATTTTAAAAATAATATTAAAATTTATTTTATTTTAGTATTATATAAATGGTAAAAAGCGATTTAGCACAAATGGTTGGTATATCGGCTGCAGAAAGTCAATCACAAAGAGTGGAAACTCGATTAATTGAACCCCGTTCTTTTAGTCAAAGTCAAGCAGTTTTTGAACTCCCCCAAGAAGGTATTTTAAGTGATGATGTGGCTTTACAGCTCCAGCTTACTACAAGTCAAACGAACGGAAATCAGCGTAATGACCTTCCTTTAATGGCGGGTGTTCTTGGTTGTTTAGACAGAGTTGAAATGTTTTTTGGTACAACTCTAATTAATGCAGTTGAGAATTGTCCTCATCTGATGCAGATGAAGAATTGCTTGGTTGACCAAGATATTCGTGACCAAACTCATAATGTTTATCTTGGTTCTTTTAGTGGTATGAAAGCAGTTCAAGGAGCTACAGGAGCAAATGCTTGGGGTAAATTAGCTCTTAATGCTTTAAATACCTTTCCACAGGCATCTACAAGAGCAACTCAAGGTGTTCTTGGTTTAGTTGAAACTTCAGCAACAGAATGTAATAAATTAGACCATTTCCGTACTACAGCAGCAGAAAGAACAACGCCTTTTTGGACTATAAAACTTAAAGATATTTTTCCAGTACTTTCCCAAATCCCACTTCCGTTGTTCGCACTTAAAGAAAGAGTTAGATTTGTATTTCATTTCTCTGCTGATTTAGCAGGCAATAGATGTGTTGCTGGTAATACTGCAGCGGGAGGCGGAGCTACTCCTTTTACTACTGGTAATAATATCCTTCAATCATCATGTAAATTATCAACAGATTTAATTTATTATGAAGACCAGGTTGGAGTTCCAAGTCCTATGCTCCGCATTCAACAGGAGCTTGAAAAAGGTGTAAGTCTTGTAATGACTGATTACGTAAACGTTATTTCAACCTTACCTGCCCAAGCAGTTCCCGCAGGAACAAATGCAGAGCAGCCTTTATCAGTTCTTCTTGGTCTTGACCACCAGATAGTTCGTAATCTTTTAATTGCAACACCTCCTCCTCCTAATTTTGGAGCAGCTCCAACAACGCCTGCTAATAGAATTTTAGGTAATTATTTATCAAAAGCAAGTAATGTTGGGACGACTTTACAGGTTAGTATTAATAATGAGAATATCTTTCCTTCACCTTTGAACACAACATCAAAATTATATAATGAAATGTCGCAAGTTGAAGATGTTCCTATTAAAGTGAATAGAGGATTATATTCAGCTGATGGACAGACAACGGGAGCAGGTGCTTATGCTGATGACGCAAATCAGACAGCCTTTGATGTTGGACAGTTTTTCCATGGAGTTCCAAATACAGAACTAAATTATTCTCTAAATTATCTTGGTGTAAATCTTTCCAAAGATGCTGGTATGAATTATGTTGGCAATGGAACACAAATCGGTCGGCAGCCTGTAATTGTAACTCTTAATAGAACTCGAGTTCCCACAGATGTTGGTCAAATCAGAGTTCTTATTTGGGCAGAGGTTGAGAGAATGATGATGATTAAATCTGGAAATATCTTTATGAGTGGGCAGTAAATATTTAGTGTAATTTTATAATATCTTATTATACTAAATGGCGACTTTCCAAGGGACAGAAACATATTTAATAGAATGTTCAAGAGAAAATAGTGCAATAAATATCGATGACGATGATGATACTAATGGATCATGGGCTAATGAAACAGACTTTGTTATTAAGAGAGGGGACAAAATTAGCGTGGAAATGGTCTGTGCGAATATTAGAGGTTCTGGAACATCAGCACCAACAATAGAATTTAGCGGTCAAAATGTTGTGGTAAATGGAGAAACAAAGAATTATTGTGATACGAAAGTAATGCTTGAAGTATTTTTTTATATGAATAATAATAATACATATACTGTTGGATTACCTCTGATTCACCCAAATGGAGGAATAAATGGAAATGGAGGAACAACAGGAAGTGGATTTACAAATCTTGTATCACCATATAATTTAAATCCAAGAATACCTCAAAATACGGTAACAAATCAAACAAGAAATTATCGAGAGGTAAATATGGGATATGGTTATGTTTTTCCTCTTTATGATGGTTATTGGAATACTCCAGCTTTACCTTTTTTTAGTTCAAGAATAGATATATCAGGTGTGAATGCTCCAGTGCCACAAAAATATGTTTATGGAATATATCAATATCAAATAGAAAATCCAGTAGGTGTTTATACTTGGTTAGCACCAGGTGTAGTATTTGGATTAGCTGACCCTGGTAGAGTATCAAGAGTTCGTATTCAACCAAGTGAAATGTCTGGTCAAACGACACCTTTACCTGATGCCTCAAATAATTTATTTACAGATTATGATAATGGAATAATAAAAGGAAGAACAGGAGATTTATATCAAAATAATTTTTATGTAGGAAATCATATTTATGTTAATAATAATACAGAACCTGATGAAGCAGATTTACAAGTAGATTGGGTAGGTCAAATATCAAAAATATTTGGAACAGCAGGACTTGGAACTCCAGCATTTAATATTAGGGTTTTAGAATTAGAATTAAATAATACAAATACAAATTATGGTCGTCAAATAGATTATATGTGCGGGGATTGTGCAGTATATGTGGGAGATACATATTTAGATGATGATGATTATAGAAAGCCTTTATTCGATATAAAACCAGGTTCAAGCCAAGAGGGATTAATGAATTATGATAATTTAGACTTGGCGGGTATATCACCAGTAGCAGGTAAATTTGGGGGTAATGGTTATATGAGAGGAGATAATGCTATGTTTTTATATGCGAGAAATACAAGAAAGCCACAGACGGGACAAAATCAAGATTTAAATTTATTTCCAAGTACAGTATTTGACCCAACAAGTTTTACAGCAGATGCGGGTGATTATGGAGAGCTTGAACCAACAGCGATGTTTGGATATAGAAATGCGAATATAGTAAAAGAATGTAATAATGACCCATATATCTTTATGAGAAATGACCACTTTGGTAGTGGGCGAAGAGGTATGAATAATGAAAAGATGCCTTTAGCAGAACCGATGACGGCATTTATATATATTTCTCTCCAAGAATTACTCCAAGATGTTAACAGTGTAACAGCAATTATAAATGAAAGATTAAGAGAAACAATAACAGGAATAGGAACAACACAACAGCAAACGAATAAAATATTATTAAATTCAATAGAAAATCCAGATGATAGAAAGCCAGCAAGTAATGTAGTCCCATATTATAACCGAGTGGGTTTTTATGATAAAGATGTAACGGAAATAACATCAGGACAGCAACAAAATATCTTGATGAAACAACCAGTAAATACTCAATATCGTAATGAAATAACGGATATAATACCTATAAAAAATGGGGGTTGTGTGAAAGTGCAACCAGCAAATTTTACATCTGGAAGAGATTACTTGGCTCAATCTTATGGTAAACAGTATGGTGGAATACCAAGAGGTGAAGATAATACAATAAAACCAAGTCAAAAACAATTAGATAATATAAAAGAAACGACATACTTGAGAGAGATAGAAACAAGTAGTCAAAATCAGACAACACAGACAGAAACAATTAGTACAGCGACAGTAATTCCAGCAGTTCCCGCAGTGCCAGAAGTTCCCGCATATATTCAATACACACCACAGCCTGATATTTATACACCAGAAGTGCCTGAAGTTCCAGAAGTTCCAGAAAGCACAATAATTTATAATTCAACAGCTGATGGTTCAGTAGCATTAGTGAGTGATTTTGATGTAGCAAATAATGTTAGTCCTATGGTGCTTGGTAATGGAGCAAAATTATTTACAGATGATGGGGGGTTAAATGCGAATTATTCAACAAGTCATTCACGACATGCGACCTTTGATGCTGGTGCTGGAAATTGTATATATATTAATCCAAGAGCATTTGATTTTGAACATTCAACTTATAGTATGTATGATAGATTAGGTATAACTTGTAGTAATACAATAGCAGGTTTATCAACATCTTCTGGAAATTTATCGAATACTGATTCACCATTATCTCAATATTTATATCAATCATCTCAATCAAGTCCAACAGTATTTTGGGGAACATCTTGGGTAAGTGGTAATGGAGGTTATGGAACAGGAGGAGGTTGGATATTTCCAAATAGCGATGGGACAGATGTAAAAGGTAATAATAATAGTGGTTGGATTAATACTTGGTATAAAATAGATGCTCGCTATGTGCGTTTTTGGTTTAAAAGTGATGGAAGTGCAACAGAGCCAGGTTGGGATATTTTGGTAGCAAGAGCGGTAACAACACCAGCAGTACCAGCAGTTCCAGCAGTTCCTGGATTTTACACGCCACAGCCCGATTTGGAAACATTAATTCCAGCAGTACCAGAAATACCAGGAGTACCATCATATACAGTATTTGGGACGACGGTGACAGATACAATAACAGATGAATTAGCAGAAGTAAATTTCCAAGGTTGGGCAAATCCAATATATGGAAATATGGCGACATCAAATTTATATAAATATCAATTAGGTGATAGATGGGCAAATTTACCAATAGATAGTTGTGACCAAATAAATTGGACGGGAGCAGATGGAGCAATACCAAGACAAGTAGGAAAAACAATAATATTAAATAATAAATTAGAATATGAAGTATTAGATTTTACATTTCCTCAAGGAGTAAATGAATATATTGCACCATTAGATAAATATCCAACAGAAAAACCACTATCATTAATATGTAATAAATTACATGAGAACCAATTATTATACACAAATATTCCTTTTCCAAATTCTGATGATGGAGAGAAAAATTGGGCAGCCTTTGCGAAGGCTATGAGAAATTATGAAACATATTATAATAATAATAATAATCCTCCAGTAGGTTATAAAAATCAAAGGAAAGATATTGGATCATGGATATTTGACGGAGATGTAGGTATGACTGATGATAGAACAACAGCACAATTAAGGACACAAAATGGTAGCACATCTTTTCCTCCTCCTTTAACAGAACCAACTCACCCATATAATCCACCACCTAATTGGACACAAGACCCAAGTAGCGTCCCACAAGCAACATATCAAGAAAATAGACCTTTTATTTATGATTGGTTAAATCAACCTGATACTAATGCTATGTTATCAACAGACCCTCTTTATGGTACAGCACTTGGATTACCTCAACCAATAGTATTACCAGTTCCAGCGGGAGGTCAAGCAAAAGCAGATTATAGACCACAATTATATGATGTAAGTAGAACATTAATATGTCCAACAACAACAAGTGAAATATTTGCTGGTATATCAGCAAGGTCAAATATCGATGAGGAAGAGAAATTCAGAATGTTAAAAGAACTTGGAAGATTAAAAATGAAAAGTAGATTTCAAAAAGATTTTTTAAAAATAGCAAAAAATTTCCAAGGTAATAAAATAATAAATGTATCGCCACCTTCATTAATAGACCCACATGATAGTGGTTTTTTGGCTGCGAATAATCCACCTGACCCAGATTTCAAAGTAGATACAACATTTATGGAAGGTCTTGATTTAGGTTTTTATCCGTATACAATGTACTTGGGTGGAGGTATAACAAAGACATTTTGTGCAATAATGGTTGGAACAGATTATACTCCAGATAAAACAAAATTATCAACAATAAATTTTGGTAGTATGTGTTGGGGTAATAGTATAGGAATATCGAATAGTTTTTATGATAATCACGCAATATGTCCAGTAAATAATGACCAAGTAAAGAGAGGAGAACCTTTATCAACAGTAGTAACAACAACGGGTGAATGGGTACAAATAGGAACACAAGAAACATTAGGAGTAGAAACAGATGCAGCTTATCAAGCACCTTTGGCTGATGCGAATGCTTATACGCAAACAACAGGAATAGGTGCTATTCCAAAGACGGAATGGGATTTTACACCAAATTTCCCAGGAAATCCAGCATATGAAAATCCAAATGTAGCAGGAAGTTATAGGTTAAAATTAGAATTAATTGATAATTTTGAGTGGGGTCAATCAACAACAGTAATATGGGAACAAAGTAGTTTATTAACAGCAGGTGCGGTGACGGGATTTAGTTTAATATCAGCAGATGACCCAGCTTGGACAGCATCATCAACTCCAGCAGGAGGTAGATTTACGGGATTATATAAAAATCCTTTATTATCAGCAACAAATACTTGGGTTTTAACAACAGGGACAGGTATAATAAGTGATGTATCAAGTCCTCCTTTTGTATCGGCTATAATTGCTGGAGCGTTCCAGTGCCAAGGTCTTGGTGAACCAGGAGCATTTATGAATGGACAATATACAGGTAATCAAAACGCAAGTTATGCTCAATATTCCGCAGCAAAATTATATGTTTATAAATTTCCAACAACATCAGCGGGTTCTCCAATTCCAGTAAATCTTGGTTTAGAACAAAATAAAGTAAATTATGTTTGGACAGGAGCAACTCAACCAACATTTCAATATGACGGTGATAGAGGTCGAGTCCAATTCGCACAATTACAAGAAGATAATATTTTAAATCAAAAAAGTATTCCTTACACGAATGCTGCAACAAATCCATCAGCATCAACAGGGACAAAGGCAGGTATAATAAATACAGCATGTGAAGATGCGGTTTTTAGTCGTAATAATCGAATAGATGATTTCCAAGCAAACGCAAAAACAGAACCAAGTAGAAATACGGGAGTAAGAGCAGAAATATCAGGTATAGGTATATATAAAATATGGTTATGTCCAGAAAATTATGAGCCACCAAATAATATAAATCTCTCCAGTTATTGGAATAATAGAGCATCAGGACAAAATGCTGAAGGAGAAAATGAAATATCATATTGGGGTCAAACAAAGATAAATAGAGATAAAATAATAAAAGATTGTGTGGAAGCAGATGAAAATAATTGGGAGAATTCTTTATTTTCAAGATTAGGTTTTCAATCACATAGAGAATTATTACCAGCATATGGTAAGCAAGAAAATAGATTTAATCCATCAACATATAATCAAACAAGACCAGATAAAATAGCAAGAGGAACAAAACCTTTAATATTATGTAATGCTGTAGATAATAGTATAGACCCAGCTTTGAATACATATTATAGTGCATCACCAGACGCATCAGGAGTGAATGGAATTCCTATGTATAGTAATGGATTTTTAAATGATGAGAGTGTATCTTTACAATTAGTAAATCAAGCATTAACAGCAACAGCACCTCCAATATTATCAACATCACCATTTTTATTAATAGAAAGTGATATATGCCAAACAAATTATAGGAGTGGTAGGACGCAGCAAAATGTATTATTTTATTTAATGAAAAATTATCAAGCAAGTAGTTTTATATATGGATATGGGTCATCATATACTCATACAGCAAACCAAGATAGAATGTTATCATTAGTGAATACAGCTTTACGCGACCCGATAACAGGAAGATTACAAAAATGTTCAAGTAATTCAACAATAATATATAAAATTCAAAGAGATGTTACAATTTTGCCTCCGCAAACAGACGCACTTGGTAATCCTCTTGATCAAGAGCAACCACCTGATAGAACGGATAGATTATTAGAACAAATAGTTATAAATACAGAGAGTAATACAAGTAGAGGAGGAGGAGGTCTTGGAGCAGGAATTGGTGGAGGTGGTAAAAGTAGGGGAGGCAGTGGTGGAGGGAATATAATAGGATTACAACAAGCATTAGTAGGTCAAGCACAAGAACACGCTGGTGCGACATTAAATATAGTGGAAGGAGAAAGGCAAGCAGCAGCATTAGAACAGATGTTTGCACAAATAGATGCGAATCAGAATTTAACACCTGAAGCAAAAAATCAATATACAATAATGGGAACAGTAATACAAAGATTAATAGCAGATTTTCCAGTAGAATTACAAGTAGATACAGCAACAGGAATGGTAATGCCTGCGACAAGATATGGAGATATAATTCAACCAAATAATGCGTCATTATATAATTTAGCACAGCAAGTCCAAGGATATTTAACATCAAGATTGCGGGAATTTGGAGGTATTCAAGGTTTAGAAAGATTTATGAATAATGCGGGAACTCAAGAAGGATTTGATAGATTAGTAGATTTATTAAATAATATAAATATAAATCCAAGAACAGGTGAGCGATTAATTCAAGGGGAAGAAGCTCCAGAAAACTTTGCGAATTTTAGCATGACGGGTGTAAATTCAACAGCATTAGAAAGGATAGCATCAGTATATGTAAATTATTTTGATAGTATAGATAATGAGCAGGAGATGAAAATGACGCAAGAAATGGTAGATTTAGCGGAACAAGCGAGGTTAAATGACTTGGATATAGTTTCTGAAGTAATGGCTAATATGATGTCGAGTGGAACAATAAATTTAGCAGACCCTCAAGGACAAATATTAAATCCACAACCACTTGGTCAATCAACAATAATGCAAATAGATAGTAATCCAGATATGACTCGGTTTAATAGTACAGAAAGAGATTATTCAAGACCAGATGTGAGGGAAATGAGTTATGTAGATGAAAGATTAGCAAGACAAAGAGGTGATAGAGATGCTCAAGAAACACAAGACCAAGAACCTGGTCGGGGTGAAACAAAAAGAGGATATGAAACTCCAAAAACAGATGAAGAAGGAACAAAGGAAAGGTAATATATTTTTCTCTCCATTTAATATAAAATGAACTATATTAAATGTAGAAACTGCAATCAGACTTATGAAGAATTACCATATCATAAGGATAGTAAAAAAATGGAACATTATGTAAAAGCATATCTTGGTTTCTGTAGTAATAAATGTTTTGATAAATTAGATAAAAAAAGTAAGGCTATAGAGAATATGTTAGTAAGTGTTTATGGAACTGGGAGGAAGGATAATAATTTTAAAATAAAATAGTTTTATAAAATATTATTTGGAGAGAAATTTACTCTTTACCTTCGTGGTGAACAGTTAAATTTTCAATATTTAATTTAGTCAAAGTATTTATTGTATCTTGCTTAACAGTCTCGTGATAAGACCCATTAAGGCAAGTATGACCAGACGGCTGGAGTTTTCTTTTAACCTCTTCGGGGTGAGATTTATTTTTGCAGTCTGGATTGGCTCTAAAATGAAGTTTTTTCATCATATTAATACCTCTTGAATTTTTATTGCGAAGAGCCTGCTTACATACTCCACAAGTCCAGGTAAATTCCGCGTCATAGAACATGGTTGATTGTTTTGATTTTGGCATATTTATAAGTCTGTGTATACTTAAGTCAAGAAAGTTATATAGTGAATATTATTATTTTAATATTCCTTTCAATTTTCATTTTTTGGAGAGAAATATTACTTGACTTTGTTTCTTTTTCTTGCTTCTTTATATTCTTTGGTCATTTCAATACATTCATCGTCACCCAGAAAGTTAATATCATTAGCCAAGTTCATACGAAAACAATAATAGTAGCAATCAAAGTTAGCTCCTGGACTTGGGATAATTTTACCATCAACCATTTTATCAAAGTTAATCCTTTTTCTTGGGATAATAATCTGTAATTTTTCTTTGGTAGTTTCCATTATTTTACGAAAGTATTGAGTCGACATTTTACTAACGGGCATAATCATGATGAAAGGTTTATTAAGATTTACAAGTCTAAACATAATATCTTTAATTTTAGTGAAGGGAGGGTTGGAAATTATCAGCTCTCCAAGATTATTTTCAAAGAAATCAATATCTTTATGAATAGTATTATAACCTAATTCTTTAAGGTAATTACCAGACGCCCCATTACCATAGAACGCCTCCCATATAACTTTGTCCTTTGGAATATAGTTGCGTATATTAATCCAAGCAGACTTGGGGGTCATATAGTCATCGTGTTTGGTGAATGTTTTCGTTGCAAATCCAGCCATTATTATTTATTTATATTATATTATATTATTATAAATAAAAAAATCAATTTAAATATTATTTTTGTCCATAGAGCCGTTAAGGTCTTGACTTCATAGAAACCCCTGGTCATATAGTTATCTTTGCCCCTGGGTTTCTTGCCCATTTCCTGGTTATACTCGCGAGTAGTTAGTTATACTCTTAAGTAGTTAGTTATACTCTTACCCTAAATACCCGAGAGTATAACC
>Ga0209337_1003222_pt1 | contig 11521 bp, 7 predicted proteins | sample LinPmetageLP53_FD_184044 | JGI IMG/M metagenome (GOLD analysis project Ga0209337, IMG submission 184044) | Marine viral communities from the Pacific Ocean - LP-53 (SPAdes) (version 2) | ecosystem: Environmental > Aquatic > Marine > Oceanic | place: Pacific Ocean | collected 2010-02-08 | reverse complement strand
GTTGCAGTAAGTGGAATAGAAGGTGTATTAATACCTGCTGGAACATCAACTGTGTATGACCAACAATTAGGTACTAACATAAGAAGACCATTCTTACACGTTAGATATAGAGCTTCACAAACTGAAGACAGACGATACAAAAACTGGATCACAGGATCTGCTGGTGGTGCTTACACTACAAGCTTAGATGCTATGCAAGTTAACTGGTTGTCTGAAAGATGTTTGGTTACTCAAGCTGCGAATAATTTCGTATTATTCCAAAACTAAGATTGCTTTAAAGTTTATCTCCGTCTTCGGGCGGAGATACTCTTTATTTTATTAATTATATTATATTATATCATGTCAAAAACAAAAGAAATAAAAGCCCCTAAATGGGAGATAAAAGATAGAAGATACTATCTATTACACGGTAAAGAACCGTTAACATATACTTTAAATTCTAAAAATAGTCTTAGACATCCTTTACTATATTTTAATGAAGAAGTAGGGGAACAACAAGAATTAAGATATGCAACTAATCAAAATTCTCCACTTGTAAAAGATCAAAAAGGAGAAGTAACATTAGGTCATATTATATTTGAAGATGGTGTGTTAGCTGTTTCAAAACAAAAACAAAACTTACAAAAACTATTATCATTATATCATCCAAAGAAAAACATTATATATTCTGAATGGGAAGCTGATGTTGTTGCTGAAGATGAATTAGATGATATTAATATTCAACTAGATGCTATGATGGCGGCAAAAGAAATGGATATTGATCATGCTGAAGCTGTATTAAGAGTAGAGGTTGGATCTTCTGTATCTTCTTTAAGTTCTAAAGAACTAAAAAGAGATATTTTGCTTATGGCAAAGAAAAATCCAAAAGCTTTTTTAGAAATAGCTTCTGATGATAATGTAGGTTTAAGAAATATAGGTATTAGAGCTGTAGAACAAAACATACTTAAACTAGCTCAAGACCAAAGAACTTTTCACTGGGCATCAAATGATAGAAAACTAATGACTATACCTTTTGATGAAAACCCATACTCAGCATTAGCTGCGTGGTTTAAAACTGATGAAGGTGTTCAAGTTTTTAAAACAATTAAGAAAAAGTTACAATAATATGTGACTATAATATAGTGAAGGGTCACTCGCGTGGCCCTCATCACTATTAATTAAAATATAAAAATGGCAATAAACGTAAATACTGTATATCAAACCGTTTTATTAATATTAAACAAAGAACAGAGAGGTTATATGACACCTGTTGAATTTAATAAAATAGGTGCTCAATGTCAACTAGAAATATTTGAAACATATTTTGATAGTTTAAATCAGCAGATACGTATTCCACAAACAAATACAGATTACGCAGATAGAGTCGTAAATCTTGACGAAAAAATCTCTATATTTAAAGAATTTATAAACGTTACATCTATTTCTTCAAGTAACGTTTTTAACTTACCACAACAAATAGGTCATAACAATGGTAAAACATCTGTTATAGGTATGGTTACAGCACCCACAGCAACAGCGGGTGGTACCACTCAATATGTTATTGGTACAGTAGGAGGTGTAGTAGGAGCAGATACTATAACTGCAGCGCAGGCTCAAAACGGTATAATACAAATATTTGGAAATGGTAGTTTAATAACTGATGCAGAATACGCTATAAATGGAATTAACATTGATTTTTATTCTCAACCAACAACAGGTTTAACTCTTTTAACTAATTACTATCCTAAACAATTTTATAGATTAGGACAAGCGCTTTATAGTGCTGGTGGAACTAAACCTACAGAAGAGCTTCAAAGAGTTGATAGAGGCGAGCTGTATCATTTACTTAGTTCTAAATTAACAGCACCAACAGCTTCTTCTCCAATATATACTTACGAAAATAATCAAATAACAATTTATCCAACTACTATAAACAGTGGTTTATCATTAAGTTATATAAGAAAACCTATAAATCCTTCTTGGAATTTTACATTAGGAAGTGGTCAATCATATTCTTTTAATGAATCCTCATCATTTAATTTTGAATTACATCCAGCTGATCAAACAGAATTAATTTTAAAAATATTATTATACGCAGGTGTTGTAATAAGAAGTCCTGAAATAGTGCAAGTAGCCGCACAACAGGTTGCACAAGAAAATATAAATCAACAAAGATAATAAATTATGCCTATACCTAATGGTGGTTTAATAACCGAAACTAACAGACAATATTACGCTGGATCACAGCAGTTTACATCAGATGGTAATGCTAATCAAACATTTACTAGTACATTTAATACTGATCTAGTTGTTGGAACTGGTAATTATTCTGACCCAGCAACAAATGGTTACAATTTAAATAATTTTAAAATATTTACTAGCCCTAATGCTAGTGTATGGACAGAGTTAACACCGGCTAATACAGATGTAGATGCTTTATCTAGCGGAGCAAGTAATGCTGGTCAAACTAATTTAACTATTGTAGCCAATACAGCAGCTACTGGAGGTAACGTTTTTGCTGTTGTAAATAAATCAACTGGTTTTAATTATGGAACTATAGCTTCAAAAACAAATAATGGTGGTGTAGACACGCTTGTAATGAGTCAAAACCTGCCAGTTGGAGGTGTACCAGACAATACTCAGTTAAGTATTAGAAGAGTTACAACGTGGACAATGTCAAGTCCTAACATAATTACAATACCTCAGCTTTTAGCTTTAAATAGTTATGTAAAAATACAACTAAACGAAAATACTTTAGATAATGTACACGGTGATTATGAATATACTAGACTTGATGATGTTATTAATAACTTTTTAATTGCTTACGTTGGGCCTGGTAAACTTATATCTAGTGTAAAAAGAACCGATGTAATTTTTCATGCTAGAAGAGGATTACAAGAATTTAGTTATGATACATTAAAAAGTGTTAAGTCATCAGAACTTACAGTACCTAACAGTTTGAGTTTAACAATACCTCAAGACTACGTTAATTATGTAAAATTATCATGGGTTGATGAATTAGGCGTTTTACATACTATATACCCTACTAATAATTTAAACCAAAGTCCTTACTATACATTTTCTCAAGACGGTGATGGTAACCCTATACAAGATAGTAATGATAGTAACACAGAGGTTACTTCTCAAATAAATGCCGCGTGGGACAAAGCTAATCCTAGATATATAAGTGGTGGTTTTAAAAATGATTTAAACAACGCAAATGTTTTAGATAGAAGTGTTTATAGTAGTGCATTAGGTCAAAGATACGGTTTAGAACCACAAACAAGTCAAAAGAATGGTTGGTTTAAAATAGATCAAAGAACTGGTACATTTAATTTTACTAGCAATTTAGCCAACAAATTAATATTATTACAATATATATCAGATGGTAATGCTTATGATCTTGATGCAAGAATACCTAAACTAGCAGAAGAAGCTTTATATTCTTATATAACACATGCTATATTATCTGTTTCGTCCGGTGTTCAAGAATATATTGTAAGAAGATTTAAACAAGAAAAAAGTGCTAAATTAAGAAATGCAAAAATTAGATTATCTAATCTTAAGCTTGATCAAGTTATTCAGGTTATGAGAGGTAAATCTAAATGGATTAAATAATAATACATGGCAGAAATTAAAAATAGTTTTCTAAGATCCAAGATGAATAAAGACTTGGATGATAGATTAATACCTAACGGTGAATATAGAGATGCGCAGAATATATCTGTAGGTAAATCTGAAGCTGATGACATAGGTGCTTTAGAAACTGTTTTAGGTAATACTCTTGCAACTAATTTTGGTTTAAGTGGTTTTGAAGTTATAGGTTATAAAGCCATTGATAATACAAATACTATTATAGTTTTTTTAACCAATAACGCTGATCATTATATTTATAGCTACACACCTAATACTACGCCTGTTTTATTAGTTAGTGGAGCTTTTTTAAATTTTTCAACAAGTTATCCAATAAGTGGTATAAGTGTAATAGAAGAATTATTATTCTGGACAGATAATTTTAATCAACCAAGAAAAATAAATATAACTACAGCCACTACTTTTCCAAATACATATTATAGAGAAGAAAATCATATTTCTGTAGCTAAATATAATCCTTACCAACCAATAGGTTTATTAAGTAAATTATCAAAAACAACATCTGGACTTGCTAGTGATGTATTAACTCTTTCTAATACTACAGGTATAACTAAAGGAATGTCAGTTGTAGATTACACTAACAGTACTTTAGGACCAGAAGATTATGTATATGTTTTAGACGTTACTTCAACGACTACAGTTCAAATAAAAATACCTACAGGTCACACTATATCTGGTGTTTCAAATGGTGATACAATATATTTTTTACAAACAACAATGACTGGTGAAGATATTACTCTTGATTTTAATGGAGGTAACGATTGGCCAGGTGATCCAGATTACTTAGAAAGTAGGTTTGTAAGATTAAGTTATAGATTTGAATTTGATGATGGAGAATATTCTTTAATAGCACCGTTTACTCAAATAGCTTTTATTCCAAAACAAAAAGGTTATTATCTTGGTAGTGGTGGGGTTTCAGCTACTGCTGAAGACGAAAATGAAGCATACAGAAGTACAATTGTAGAATTTATGGAAAATGGTGTTCAAAACATAGAACTTTTAATTCCTTTTCCCGATACATTAAACAATGTTCAACCAACACAAGCTGCTTCATATAAAATAAAATCCATAGATATATTGTATAAAGAATCTGATGCTTTAGCTATAAAAGTTATTGATTCTATAGAATATAATGAAATTAATAATGGAAGCGCTTGGACGTCTACAAGTGACTCTAATATTTATACTTATAATTATCAATCAAGAAAACCTTTTAGAACACTTCCTACCGCACAAACCACAAGAGTTTATGACAAAGTTCCAGTTACGGCTTTAGCTCAAGAAACTGCTGGTAACAGAATAATATACGGTAATTTTAAAGACAGGTATACTTCACCTGAAGTTATTAATTATGTAGTGGGTGTTGGTCCTAAATCATTAGCTAAAGATTATGATAATTGGGTAGAATATCCTAATCACTCTGTGAAACAAAATAGAAATTATCAAGTAGGTTTTGTTCTTATAGATAAATTTGGTAGACAATCAGATGTTGTTTTGTCAGGTGTAAAAACAGTATCTACAACAGCTTCTGACGGTACAATTTATGGTGGTAACACTATTTATAATCCATACAATAGCACAACAACAAATATTAAAGAATTATTTGGTGATTCTTTAAAAATAGATATAGTTCAACCTATAAGTGTAAATGTAGACACAGAATTAGGAACACCTGGTTTATACGCTAACACTGGTACTGGTTATAATACATATAATGCTAATATAATATATCAACCGACTATAAATAACAATACATATGTTTTTAATCAAGGAACAGGTCAAAATGAAATACCGACAGTTGGTTCTTTTTTAGAAGGTGAATTCACAGATTATGTAAAAGTTTTAAACGTAGCTAGCTCTGTTGAAAGTACTACTAGTTCTGATAACACTGCTGGTGGATCAACAACGGCATTAGTATTAGTAACCGGTAACGCTAATATAAAAGTGGGAATGATTGTAACTGGTGGTGGTTTACCCGCTGGAGTTACTATTACTACAGTAACAGATTCTCAAAATTTTGTATTAAGCTCAACTCAAAATATTCCAATAAATTCTTCTTTAACTTATTCTATTACTGAATATACTATTACAACAGATGGTCAAGTAAGTTCTATATATTTACAACAATCACCGTCTAATCCTGATGTAAAATATAAATACAGCATCAACCCTACTGGTTGGTATTCTTATAAAATAGTTGTAAAACAACAAGAGCAAGATTATTATAATGTATATTTACCTGGTATTTTAGATGGTTACCCAGACCAAGATGCTTCTGCTACGGTGCCTTTTCCTACGGGTGAAACAGGCAAGACAGCAAACATAGTTTTAATAAATGACAATATAAATAAAATACCTAGAGATTTATCAGAAGTTGGACCTGATCAAAAACAGTTTAGAAGTTCAGTACAGTTATTTGGTAGAGTTACTAATAATACAGGCGTAACAAATATACAATATTTTCCTGGTATAAAAACAGATACAGCAATAAGTATATCTACAACAGAAGATTCTAATATGACATACGACACGTTAGGCGTAGGTGGTAAGCTTAATATTTATCAAGTAGACACTAAACCTTTGATAGCTAGAATATCTACTAACGTAAACTTGATACAAAACCCTTCTGGTATAGGTGATGTTACAGCTACAATGAGACCGTTTTTAGCTATATATGAAACAGAACCACAAGATTCTTTATTAGATATATTTTGGGAAACACCAACTGTAGGTTTAATATCAACTTTAAATGATGCTATAAACTCTGAGTATGATGGTGCTGTTGGATGGTCTACATATAATTCAAATAACTTTACAGAGGCAAGTACTGGTAATTTTTTAACAGGGTTATCTCCAACCGATCAATCAGGAGCTAATCTAATTAATACTTCTGCTATTATTAATCAAGTTATAGATGGTAACGGAAATGATGTTACAGGACAATTTAATATTACAAGAACTGGAGCCGGAACATTAGGTAATCCTTATTTATATAACTTTGGAAAAATAGGAACTAACTTTGTTTATAATCACGATGTTAATCCTAGAAATTACACGATAAAAACAGTTATAACTAATATTACACCTAATCCTGATGTAGTTTCTGGAGTTGTAGATATTGATATTTTTTTACAAAATGTTCAACCTGTTATAAATGGTGGAGTTGCTTTACCGGCTATAAATAATGTTAATCAAGATTTTGAAGGAACTTTAACAACTATAACAGGTGAAAATGGAGCAGCAGATGCGTCGTTAAAATTAGAACAATTAAAATGGAGTATTACAGCTGGTAATTCTTCAGGATATTTTTCTATTAACGAAACAACTGGTGTTTTAAGTAAATCAGGAACTGGCGCAGCGGCTGGAACATACACGTTAACAATACAACTAGAAGATACATTTAACAATACTAATACTGCTAGTGGATCACTAAGTGTTACAGCCACTCAACAAATAACAATAACTTCATCTATTATAGGAACAGCATTTCAAGCATCAGGAGTTACATTGCGTAACGGTACTTGTAATATAAATGGTCAAGTAAGTCCTGATTGTGGAACTGTTACTTATTATAATCAAACAAGCTCATCGCCTACCGTTGGTGATGAAATAAGAACAGGACCTAACGGTGCTAGTTCATCGCTTGCTTTGTCAGGTTTTTATTCTTATAACTGTGGCAACACAGGTGTTAATAATAGAAATTATTTTCAAATAATAGGTAGTGATGGTGTAATAGATGAGGTAGATACATGTTAGTAATAATGTGATAAAATAAGTGATAATAAAACCATGGCAATAATAGAAGTAAAATATTTCAATACTTTTTTAAATAAAAAGATTAAATCTATTGTAGATGCTACAACAAAACCTGTAGCACCTTTTGCTAATGTACCGGGTGATTATACATCTGTTCCAGCAGATGACTGGTATATAGAAGAATCAAGAATTAGAGGGGGTTACAACAATACTACTGTTGATTTTGGTGTTAAAGCTTATTTAGATGAAGAAAATAATAAACAACAAAATAGATTTAATGCATTAATATACTCTGGAGTATTTAACTCTAGAACTGGTGTTAATGACACTAATCAATTTTCAGTTGGTGAAGATATAACTAAAGCCGCAGATCCTGCAAATGGATCAATACAAAAACTATATGCAGAAGACACTAATTTAATTATATTTCAAGAAAATAAAGTTAGTAAAGCATTAATAGATAAAGACGCTATATATTCAGCAGAAGGTTCAGCAGCAGTAACATCTACACAGTTAGTTATAGGTCAAATAGTAGCTTATGCAGGTGAATATGGTATATCAAAAGATCCTTTTAGTTTTGCTATATATGGGTATAGAAAATATTTTACAGACAGAAAAAGAGGTGTGGTTTTAAGATTATCAAGAGACGGTATAACAGAAATATCATCTTATGGTATGCATGATTACTTTAGAGATAAATTAAAAACAGCAGCCACTGGTAAAATAGTTGGTGGATGGGATAATCATAATAAAAATTATATATTATCTATGTCAACAGATCGGACTGGAACTGGGCTAGTAGGTGAAAACGGGCAAGCAGATGCTTTACCTGGTACTAATGTAACAGTTACTTGCAATGCTCAGATTGGTAATATAAAAGCTGGAATGAAAGTTTATGAATATACACTTTCTGGTCAAATAACAGGTGAATATTATGCAACTATAACTTCTGTTATACAAACAACCAATCCTGCTAAATTTATAGCTAATGTTTACAATAAAATACCTCGTTTACAACCTATAATATGTTGGACTGAATCAACAGTAACCGCTAGCTTTGATGAAAGCGTTTTGGGTTGGACAAGTTTCTTTGGTTATGAACCCACTTTTGTTGATAGTTTAATTAGTGATTTTTATAGTTTTTTTAGTGGTAGGTTATATTTACATAATAACGGTAATTATGGTGAATATTATGGTGTTATTAACGATTCTAGCGTTACAGTAATATTAAACAGAGAACCATCTATGGTCAAAAATTTTAAAACTATAAACTATGAAGGTGCTGACGGTTGGGAATTACAAAGTTTTGAAGCTAGTTCTGGAGACGTTTCTCTACCTATAAGTAAATATGTTTTTCAAACTAGTTTAAGTGCATTAGAATCAAATATATTTGCTAATAGTTTTAAAAGAAAAGAAAATAAGTTTTTTGCAAATCTAATAAATAATTCATCAGCCACAAGTGGCGAAATACTTTTTGGAGCATCATCTACTGGTTTAAAAGGTTTTTGGTCAACAGTTAAAGTTAAATTAGTAAACGCTGATTACCCAACAACTAAAAAAGAATTATTTGCAGTATCAACAGATATTGTAGAATCATCATACTAAATAATATGGAAGAAATTTTAATACATATATACGAATTTATTTTTGGTAATCTTTATGGAGTTACTATGGCTTTAGATCCTGTAAGTTGGGTTGCAATTGGAAGCGGAGTGATATCTGGTATTGGAGCTTTATTTGGTGGTGGTGCTAGAAAACGTGCTGCTAGAAGAGCTAGAAGAGAAAAAGCTCGTTTAGAAGGAGAATTAAAGATATTAGAAAAACAAAGACAAACTATAAGTAATCCTTACGCAGGAGTTACAGATTTATCTTCTATGGCCAAAGATTTAAGTAATATGGTTTCAAATCCTTACGCTAGCCTTGGTGTTGCTACTAGCGCAGCTGAAATACAAATAGAAGAAGCTGATATAGCTCTAGCAAATACTTTAGATACATTAAGAGCTACAGGTGCTAGTGCCGGTGGTGCTACTGCTTTGGCTCAAGCAGCTTTACAAAGCAAACGTGGTGTTAGCGCTAATATAGAACAGCAAGAAGCTCAAAATGAAAAATTAAAAGCTCAAGGTCAATCTGAATTAGAAAGATTACAGATGCAAGAAGCTGCTAGAATACAAGGTATAGGAATGAGTGAAGCCGCTAGAATACAACAAGCGGATGTAGCTGGAAAACAATTTATGTTTAGCACAAGAGAACAAAGAGAAATGCAACAATTAAATAGAAAACAAGCTCAAATAACAGGTCAAGCTCAAGCTGCTGTAGCTGCTGATCAAAGTGCAGCTGCTTTATATTCCGCTGGTATAGGAGCTGTAGGTAATATAGGTGCTGCTTTTGCGGGAAAGGATTAAGCGGTAGCGCTACTAATACTAATAGAAATTTTAAATATCACCCAGGAGGTTAAAAATATAAATATGTCATATGAAAATCCACAAACAGTAATTGATACAGAGTCAGCAAAATATTATGCGCAAGCTATATCTAATTTAGGACTTACAGCAGCTAAATTTATTGATGCAGAAACCGAAAGAAAAAGAAAAGAAACGCAAGAAAATAAAAAAAGAAATTTAAAAGACTCTAAAGCTAGAACAGAATACAACTCAAAGTATTTATCTACTATAAACAAATCTTTATTAAATGCTGGTGAAATAAATTTAAAACCTCAATTAAGAGAAAAATTAAACGGTTTAATTGGACAAGCTGTAGACTTAAAAATACAATTAGACAATTTTACTGGAGAAGGAGGTATTAGTAGATCTCAACTTCAAAGCGAATTAAACTCTTTAGAAACTTTATTCGAATCTGGTCTTGGAGAAGGTTTAGGTAACTTATCGACAACTATAGAAGGTATAGCACAAGCAAGTGTAAATGGTGGTCAAGAATCTGGTTTATCATATTCTCATAATAATTCTTATATGGTTAGTGATATTATGTCTACTCAACTTGGTCAAGAAAGTAAAGTAAACGAATTAGATATTAAAAAAATAGATGGGGTTTGGAATCTTACCATGGATTTTATAGGAGAAAAAAGAGGTGAGCCTGTTCAAACCATTTTAGATGAAAGTGGTAAAGCTAGAGATTTTAAAGCAAGATCTTATAATTTAAATACAGATTTAGGTGCTGATGAGTTAATTATAAATCCTGATATTACTTCAGTTGCTGAAAAAACTATAAATGAGTTTGGTTACCTTAAAGATAAGGTGCCTAATCCTAAAAGTGGTATATCTTCTATATATTCTGATGTTGTAAATGAAAAAACAGTAGGAGAAAAAACATATTATTTTCCTACAATAGATTTAGAATTATTAAACCAAAAATTAAAAGATCCATTAGAAGCTTCTATTGGAGGTATTATAAAACAAGGTAGAGCAAATGATGGTGATGAAGCTTACGGTTTACTTGTTATGCAAAGCTTCGTTGATGATATAATAAATGACTATGATTTTGACAAAGAAGTAGAAGGTATACAAAAGATTGGAATATTAGAACCTGATCCATCAACAGTAAGCGGTATAAGTCAAGAGCAATTTGAAAAAATATCTCTTTATGTTTCTTCTCAACAAAAAGCAAAACTTGATGCTAGCATGTTGCCAGATGCTGATTTAGGATTTCAAAAACCTGATAAACAAACAGAGGGCGCTATAACAAGAGGTGAAACAAGTAAAAGATTAAAAGCATTAACCGGTAAGCTAAATAAATTAAATACAAAAAGACCTACACTTAAAGGAACTAAAAAACAAGATATAATATTTGATTCAGAATTTCAAAAAGAACTTTTACCAGAATTTAGCTTTAAAGACTTAGAGGGTGACGGAGAAGGTACTTATTTAGAATTAAAATCAACTGCTACTAATAAAGTGGCACAAATTCCTTCAAAAGGATTAAGTGATGCTCAACTTAAAATGACTATGTATGTTTTAGACGGAGGTAATACTTTCGATGAAGCATATTTAAAATTACAAAAAGAAGCTGAAAAAGAAGGTAAAGTACAAGGTTTACCTATAGTTTTTGACCCTATGTCTCTTATAAAAAATTAAATTATAATTATGTTTAAATTTAAAAACAAAACATATACTCTAAA
>Ga0209337_1003220_pt1 | contig 11526 bp, 5 predicted proteins | sample LinPmetageLP53_FD_184044 | JGI IMG/M metagenome (GOLD analysis project Ga0209337, IMG submission 184044) | Marine viral communities from the Pacific Ocean - LP-53 (SPAdes) (version 2) | ecosystem: Environmental > Aquatic > Marine > Oceanic | place: Pacific Ocean | collected 2010-02-08 | reverse complement strand
CAAAAGAAAAGCAAAACTTACAAAAGCTTTTATCTTTATACCACCCTTTAAAAGGTAGAATGTATGAAGAGTTTAGCGCTAAAGAAGAAGCTGTTGATCAATTAGAAATATTAGATCTTCAGATAGACGCTATGAATGCTGCTAGAAACATCGACATAGACCAAGCAGAGGCTATTCTTAGAGTTGAAATAGGTTCAAAAGTCAATTCTATGAGTTCTAAAGAAATTAAAAGAGATTTACTTTTATTTGCTAGAAACAATCCAGAATTATTTATTAGCTTAGCTAATGACGATAATGTAGTTCTTAGAAATTTAGCTATTAGAGCTGCTGAAGCTGGTATAATTAATTTATCACCAGATCAAAGAACGTTTACGTGGGGGTCAAATGGTAGAAAATTAATGAATGTACCTTTTGACGAAAATCCTTACTCAGCATTCGCTGCTTTCTTAAAAACAGATGAAGGTGTTGAGATCTATAAATCTATAGATAAAAAACTATAAAAACAAGTGATACTAATATAGGCGGTTTCGGCCGCCTTTATAGTATAATAAAAAATTAATAATGGCGGTAAATATAAATACAGTATATCAAACAGTCTTGTATATTTTAAACAAAGAGCAAAGAGGTTATATTCCACCAGCTGAATTTAATAGTTTAGCAGCACAAGTACAAGACGAAATATTTCAATCATACTTTCCTGATGGTAATCAAGTAAATAGACTAAATCAAAATAATACACAAAACGATACGGAGTTTTTCAACATGTTTAAAGATATTAGTTATAAACTATATCCTTTTGAAACAAATGTTTCTTTTGTGTTTTCTCAATCAAGCAATGGCTGGACACCTCCTGGAGCAACTTCAAGTATTTTTTCTGGAACAATATATAAGCTTGGTAATATCACAGCTACATATGATAGAGCAAGCGTAGGTCCAATTCAATTGCAAAATATAACACAATCTGAATGGCTAGGTGGAGCTTCAATAAATCCAATAGTACAATTAACTTCTAAGAGTGATTATGATAAAATAACAAGATCTAAATTAACTGCTCCAACACAGCAATATCCTATATGTTATACTAGCTTAGATAATAACTCTGGCACATTAACAAATTCGACAACACCTGGCTTATTAATAGTAGTTTCCCCACAACCTTCTTCATTAAATATAAACTGCTTAATGACACCTAATAGACCTCAATGGAATTTTACAGTAGGTTCTCTTGGGCAATACATATATAGCGGGTCTTCTATTGATTTTCAATTAGATATTTCTGAAAAAACAAATATAATAACAAACATATTAAAGTATGCTGGAGTTATAGTAAATGATCCTACTGTTATACAAGTAGCAGAGCAAGAGGCTAAATCTGTAGAAATTAATACAAAATCTTAAAAAATGAGTTATACAGCAAGCGGAAGTAGTTTAAAAACAGAAACAAATCAGCAGTACTATCAAGGCGCTCAAGTATTCTTTTCTAACGCAAACCTACCTACTCCAAACGTACAGGTGTTTACCACTACGTTTAATACTGATTTAATGTATGGAGATTATGATCCTACTAATGTAAAATACGCACTTAATAATTTTAAATTATATACTAGCGCCACTGGTTTACCAGGTTCTTTTACAGAATACACGACAGCTTATACTGTTCTTAACAACGCTATAACATTAACAGGATTAGCTGCTTCAACATATGTGGTCGTGCAGTTAAAAACATTAGACGGTGGTAATTATGGTAATCAAGATGCTATTGGAACTACTGTAGAAGAAAATTATGGTGGCTACGAGTATTTAAGTTTAGGTGATATTTGTGATAACTTTATGGTAGGTTATGTTGGTGATGGAAAAATATTACAAAACGCTAAAAAATCTGATGTATTATTTTTTGCTAAAAGATCTTTACAAGAGTTTAGCTATGATACTTTAAAATGTATATATTCACAAGAACTTAATGTGCCTCCAAGCTTAAGCCTGCCATTACCTCAAGACTATGTAAACTATGTTAGAGTTTCTTGGATAGACCAGCTTGGTGTAAAAAGAATTATATATCCAACAAACAATCTCACAACAAGTCCTTACAGTAATCCCATACAAGACAACACAGGGGTTCCAACTCAAGATAACTTTGGCCAAACACTTGAAGGAGATTCTATAACAGAAGATAGATGGAAAACAGCTAACAATACAATAATAAGTCAAACGTTTTTTAACAACATAGATGACTATGCTTATTGGGCTAATTATTATGGATTTGATAATAGCATTTTCTACGGTCAACAATATGGTTTAGAACCTCAATACTCACAAGTAAATGGCTGGTTTAACATGAATGAAAGAGAAGGCAAGATAAGTTTTTCTAGTAGTTTAGTTGGCAAGTTAATAGTCTTAGAATATATATCTGATGGTCTTTCTAGTAATGGTAGTAGTAAAATACCTAAAATGGCAGAAGACGCTCTTTATGCATCTATACTATATAACATAGTATCTACAAGATCTGGCCAACAAGAGTATACTGTTCAAAGATTGAAAAGAGATAGATCAGCTAAGCTTAGAAATGCTAAAATAAGATTATCAAACATAAAACTAGACGAAATAGTTCAAGTAATGCGGGGTAAATCTAAATGGATAAAACACTAAAATTTAATGGCTAAAGCTCAAAATACTTTTTTAAAGTCCAAGATGAATAGAGACTTGGATGCTCGTATACTACCTAATGGTGAATATAGAGATGCTGTAAATGTTCAAGTAAGTAAATCAGAAGGAGCACAAGTAGGTAATTTAGAAAATGTTTTAGGAAATACTTCGGTTCTAAACATTCAAACAGTAACAAATACAACAAACTTAATTTGTATAGGAACTTTTGCTGATGAAATAAATAGTACTGTTTATTTATTTTTAAGTGACTATACCGATACTACACCTGACGATCCAAGCTACAGTCCAACAAATGAATCTTGTGTAATATCTCACAATGTTCTTTCTGGTTCTTCTGTTGTTTTAGTCAAAGGCAGTTTTTTAAATTTTTCGACTACTAATTTAATTACAGGTATAAACATATTAGAAACATTATTATTTTTTACAGACAATAGGAATCAACCTAGAGTTATAGATGTTTCTTTAGCTAATCCAAGCAATCTATCACAACCAATATATTATTCTAGTGAAGACTCTATATCAGTAGCTAAATATAATCCTTATCAAACTATAGAGCTTTGGCAAGAAAGTATTTTAGGTCAAAGCGCTTCAGTGCCTTACGAAACTACTATGAAAGATGTTAGTAGTAAATTTCTTCCAAATGGTGGATTAGGCACAAGACTAGGACCTTATACAGGTAGCACAAGTATAACGCTAGACGCTGGAACAGTAACTGGAGATATATTAAATCCATCAAACCCATCAGGAGGTTTTACTAGAGTAGGTTATATAACTTCTTCAGGTGGGAATATAGTTGTTATAAGCGGAGCAACTATAGCCTCTACCTCTTATGATTCTAGCACAAATAAGTGGACAATAAGTATAAGTGGTGGTAATTTTCCTAGCATACCTAGCAACGAAACATATCAAATAATAATAAATCCTAACCCATATTATGATTCTGCTTTTTCAGGTGATCCTGATTATTTAGAAGATAAATTTGTTAGGTTTAGTTACAGATATAGATTTGAAGACAACACTTATTCTATATTTGCTCCATTTACACAGGTAGCTTTTATACCTAAGCAAGATGGTTATTTCATGTATGTAGATCAAGCAGGTGTTCAAGATATTGATGATGAATCAGAGACATATAGAAGTACAGTAGTTTATTTTGTAGAAAATAAAGTTAATAGTATAGATCTTAGAATACCATTACCGTATTTTAATTATGATTTGCAAAATGCTTTAAAAGTATCTCAAATTGATATTCTTTACAAAGAATCTGACGGCTTAAGTGTTAAAGTAATTGAAGTAATACCTGTTAGCGAAATAACTACATCTTCTGGTATATGCTTGGCGGCTGGCGCTCAAACAGTTTCAGCAGGCAGCGCAATAAACGTAGACAATATAAGAGGAGGTATAAACGTAGGATCTAGAGTTATTGGATCAGGTGTTCCTAATAATACTTTTGTAACAAGTTTTACACCTACAGATCCCAGTAATCCTGTAGCTGGAGTATTGATTGTAGATCAAAACGTTGTTTTAGCAGATAATGATTTTATGACTGTTGGAGATATTAGTTATTTTGAATATAACTATAATTCTAGCAAACCCACTAAAACATTACCTGAATCTGAATTAATAAGAGTATATGATAAAGTTCCAGTAAAAGCCTTAGCTCAAGAGGTGGCTGGTAATAGAGTAATGTATGGTAACTTTATAAACAAAAATAATCCACCTGATTTCATAAACTATAATGTAGCGTGCACGCCTAAATCTGACTTTACTTTAAATGAAGCTACTGTTGCGTATAGTGGTGGAGCTGCTACATATTCTGCTGGAAGTACTATAGCTGTCAACGTAAGTAAAGCTCCTGAAGGGTTTTTCGCAGGCATGATAATTACTTGTAACGCGGCTGGAGCTATAATACCTAATGGAACTCTTTTAACTAGCACTAGTAATAATGGTGCTGGTCCTGCAAATATAACATTAGATCAAAATATAACGCTACCTAGCGGATCTGTTGTTTTAATTTTTGAACCAGGTGGTAATGTAGAGACTGCAACTAGTATTATAGAATACCCTAGTAGCTCTGTTAAAACAAATAGAAACTATCAAGTAGGTTTTGTGCTTTCAGATAGATACGGTAGACAGTCTAGCGTGATATTATCAAACAATAAAGAAACAATAACCGTAGGAGGTATTTCATATTCTGGATCTACTTTGTATTCTCCTTATATAGACAATATTGATAAAGATCAATGGCCTGGTAATTCTATAAAATTATTAGTTAATGAACTTATAGCTCCAGACAACGCGTATAATGGAAACATTAATAGCGCTTTTTACAATCCTTTAGGATGGTATTCTTATAAAGTTGTTGTTAAACAAACAGAGCAAGATTATTATAATGTGTATTTACCAGGTATTATGGCTGGTTATCCCGAGGATAATATAATTGAACTTGGAAAAACATCTCATGCTGTTTTAATAAACGACAATATTAATAAAGTTCCTAGAGACTTAAGCGAAGTAGGTCCTGATCAAAAACAATTTAGAAGTTCTGTTCAGTTGTTTGGTAGAGTAGAAAACACAAATATAGCTATAAGCACAAATACAGGTGCTAGTAATGAACAGTATTATCCTGAAAGAAGTTCAGACACTGTAAGCTCTATAGCTACAGCTAAAGATCTTTTTGAATATGATGCATCCAGCCCACCTCAACCTAATTACTTTCCACAGTTTTATTCTATAAACTCAAATCCTTTAATAGCTAGAATAAGTACTGAAAAACAAATAGGTCAAATATCTACTACTAATTACGCTCCGGCTTCAGCAACTACCCAAGCCCTTACTGATGATGCAAATGTTATTCCTATAACTGGTATAAGTGGAACAATAAATTTTGGATCTTCAGGAGATTTAGTTTCTGGAGCAGGTTTACCTGAAGGTGTTTTTGTTTTTGGTTTTACTGCTGCAGCTGGTGCTTCACCTGCTCAAATACAATTAAAATTAGGTAATGATAATTTTGATGCTAGCGTTGCTTTAGGTGAGGTTTTAACTTTTACTCCATGTTTTAATCCTAGCACAAATCCAACTCCAAAACACCCTGGTATACAGTATTTAGCTGTTTATGAAACAGAGCCTGTAGAAAGTTTATTAGATATATACTGGGAAACATCTACATCTGGTTTAATATCTGATTTAAATTCTGCTGTTTTAAATAATCAATCTACACCTGCTGCAGCCAATATCTCAGGGTGGAATGCAGACACTTTTGATGAAGGATTATCGGCGCAGTCTAATATATTAGCACAACCTTTTTCTTTAGTAAATGATTTTGGGCTTGCGATAACATTAGATCCAAGCAGCGGAGATTATTTACAATTATTAGGAGTACTAAACGGACAGGGTGTTAATGTTGCAAATTTTAATCAAGATCCATCATTTCCACTTCCTTTGTATTTTGAATTAGTTGATACTAGTTCTGGAACAACAGGTGTTGGCCCTTGGCAAATTAGAACAACAGACTCAAACGATATTGCAAATAATTTTTATGATAATATTTTCTTCATGATGAATGATGAAAATAGTTTCACTAATCGTCTTAGAAATTTTACATTTCATTTTAGAATACAAGTAGATGGACAAGTTAGTGATTTGTTTGAACAAGCTAATTTAAACAATGTTAAGCCGTTATTTACAAAAATAACTCAAGGTTCTACTACTACAATACCAGGATCTCCACTAACACCTCCATCTATACCTTTATTTCCAAACATTATTAGCGCTGAAGCTAATAGAGATTCAGAAGAAATTGCTATTATAGAATTTAAAAACGGAGCTCATAATCCAACCTTAGCTGTTCCTACTCCTGATTTTTTACCAGGAGGAGATATTACTATAATAGGTAATGAGCAGTTATTTCCAGCAACTAATATATTGAGAGCAAAAATAGGTAGTAATAACGATTCTGCTGAAGACGCTTTTTTACAAGGAGAACCTATATTTAAAGTTCAATTATTTTTAACGTCTATAGGGTCTATACCTGCTATATCAGCTAAACTTATTAATGAGCAGCATGATAATCCTTATTTACAGGCTTTGGTTTACTATGTTACAATAAGAATTCAGGATGCTGGTGATTTTCAAGATATAGTTTTTGAAGTAGACATGAGTCTAGATTTACCTACGAATATAATAAAAAATCAAGCTGCAGTAGCTAGAACTTGGACTGTTCCATGTATGAATGCTCCTTACATAAACTCTGTAGGTGTTCAACAACAAAATTTAATTGGAAATCCCGTAGGACATCCATACACTATTATAAACACAGCTACAGGAGGTATACCTGGATTATTGCCTGCTCAACAAGGTTATTATATATATGCCGCAGGATTTTTTAATAATAGTTTTCCAAGTGGGCCAAATTCTCCTGCTGGAAGTCAACCTACTAGATCTAGTGTTTCTTTATGTGAGTACTCTGGGGTTCCATCAGATTTATCTCTTGGAAGCCCACCTATAGTTTTGCCTTGGAATGAACCCGACTCTCAAAATCATAAAATAATAAAAGACACAGATTCTACGGTAGTTACTTTTGGAGGAACTACACCTATACAAGTTTATAGTACTTGTGAAGTTCTTAATGTTGAAACAGTACCAGCTCCATTTAATTTACCTGGCGCCGGTAATGCTACAAAATTAACTTTAAAATTATTATCTGGAAATTTTCCTGTTGGGGGCTTGTCTATAGCAATAGGAACCGCAACAGTTCCAGATATAGTTGGAACTTGGTATCCTACTAGTGAAACCTATGGAACACCAGCTCCTGCGAGTGGTGGATATACTAATGCATTTCAACAAACATTAGAAAACGCAAGAGACATAAGCGGTGACACTTGTACTGTTCAAATGCTAGGAGATATAACAGCAAACGGAACTCCAGGCAGTTATAACCCCCCTTTAAATGTTCAAGTTGGTGACACAGTTTATTTTTTTAAAGGAAACTTGGCTTTGTTTCAAGGTTGGTATGCCGATGCTGCTGATGGCAGTGACGGTTACTATAGTCTTCAAGAGCCAGATTGGTGGAGCAGCGCTAATGGTAATCCAGTTTATGGAAGTCCTTGGTATTTTTCACAAGATTTAAATAAAGTTAAAAAAATGATTGAATATTCTCCATGGGCTGGAATTGTAGCTTCTAATGGAGGACCAAACGAACAGTATGAACATCTTTGCCCTACAGAAACACCTGGAATAATAAGCACTCTTTATGCTGGAATAGAATGTGAAGTGCAAGATTATAGTAATTTAAATTTTGAAATAATATAAAAGTAATTTATATTTAAAATAAGTAATAATTAAATATGGCAGGCGCAGTAATAGAAGTTAAATATTTTAACACGTTTATACTTAAAAAAGTAAATAAAACCGATAAACAAGTTTGGAATGGGTCTTTTGGTATACCAGGAGGCGCAAACGGTATTGGTGGTTATCCTACTTTTGGCTCTGGCGTTGGTGGTGATTATAGCTGGGCTATTGAAGAATCTAGAATAAGAGGTGGTTATAATAATACAACTGTAGATTTTGGAGCAAAAGCCTATATCGTAGAAGAAGAACCTCAAGGCACTAGAAAATTTAATACTCTTATATACTCTGGTATATTTAATTCTAGAACTGGTATAAACCAAACAAATGTTTTTTCTGTAGGTGAAGATATTACTAAGTCTACAGATCCAGCTAATGGTTCTATACAAAAGCTTTATGCAGAAGACACTAATTTAAATATATTTCAAGAATTAAAAGTAAGTAGAGCTTTAATAGACAAAGATGCTATATACGCCGCTGAAGGTGGAGGAACTGTTACTGCTAGTAATTTAGTAATTGGTGTTATACAACCATATGCAGGTAAATTTGGTATATCTCAAAATCCAGAAAGTTTTGCTACATATGGTTATAGAAAGTATTTTGCAGATCAAAACAACAATGCAATTCTAAGATTATCTAGAGATGGTATTGAAGAAATATCTTCTTACGGAATGAAAGATTTTTTCAGAGACAGACTAAGTGATGTAAATAATTTTTCTAATATTGGTAAAATCATAGGAGCTTATGATATACGTAATGATGACTATTTATTATCTTTACAAAATAATCTGTTTTATAATACTTTAAACTTTGATGAAAAAGCAAAAGGATGGGTTAGCTTTTTTAGTTATTCTCCAGATCAAGCCTTTAGTTTGAGAAATAGCTTTTACACAGTAAAAACAATAGGAGGACAAGCTCAAACAAACGGAGCTGTTACAGGTTCTACTAATTTATTAATAGATAATGTTCAAAACTTTATCCAAGCAGGGTCTATAGTTACAACTTTAGGTTCTGGAATACCTGCAAATACTACTGTAGTAAGCTTTAACTCGACAACAGGTGCTTTAGTTTTAAGTGCTGCTGTTACGCTTGCAAACAATATAACATTAACATTTAGCGGCGTTGCGCAGCTATGGAGGCATTACGATGAACTAGTTAATAGAAATAACTTTTACGGACAAAACAATAGAAGTAGTATAACTTTTGTTTTTAATCCTAACCCTGTTAAATCTAAAACTTTTAAAACAATAGCTTATGAAGGAAGCAGCGGATGGGAAGTAAGTTCATTTGTTTCAGATCCTACTGGATCAAACAGAACTTCTTCAAACACTTTTACAACAAGTAATGATTCTACTTTTAGAATTACAAGCTACGATGAAGGAGAATATGCTATAATAAACACTCAAGCAACAAGTCTAGCCGCGTCGACTGCTACTACAGTTTTATTAAATACATCTACAGTTAATGGTCAAATATTAGCTGGCGCAGACGTAAGTGGCGTAGGTGTAATTCCAGGAACCCAAGTAGTTTCATACGTAACTACATCAGGTTTATTAACTGTAAATCAAAATTTAAATACAGCATTAGGGGTAATTTTAAGTTTTTCTAGTGGAGTTCCTCAATCGCAATATTTAGCTGTTTTTGGAACAACTAACCCAGCGGAACAAAAATACTACGCAGGCTTTAATAGAAAAGAAAATAAATATGTAGCTAATTTGTTTAATAACACTCAAGCTATGCCAGATGAAGTTCATTTTGGAGAGCAAATAAGTGGTATAAAAGGCTTTTATGCTACTGTAAAACTAAGCACAGACACTACAACAGATTTTGGTGGAGAGAAAAATTTATTTGTAGCAGAGTCAGAATATATAATGAACAATGGATATTAATAAAAAAAAATAATATGGCACTACCCGCAATAATAGGAATGGGACTTTCATTGGCTGGAGGAATTTTTGGCGCTAATGCAGCTAAAAGTGCAGCTAAACAAGCGGCTAGAGAAAGAAGCAGACTTCAAGCTAAATTAACAATGTTAGAAAATACGCGTCAAGACATTATAAATCCTTATGATGGAGTTGAAGATACTTCTAATCTTATAACTAATCCTTTTGCAAATTTAGGAGTAGCTACAAAAGCAGCTGAAATAAAAATAGAAGAAGCTGATCTTGCTTTAGCTAGCACGCTAGATACTCTTAGAGCCACTGGAGCATCTGCAGGTGGAGCAACAGCTCTTGCTCAAGCTGCGTTAAGAAGTAAAAAAGGTGTAGCTGCTAGCATAGAACAGCAAGAATCTCAAAATGAAAAAATGAGAGCTCAAGGCGAACAGCAAAGACAACAGCAACTAAGAGCAGAACAAATGAGATTACAACAAGCCGAAGTAGCTGGGGAGCAATTTATGTTTAGCACAAGAGAGCAAAGACAAATGCAAGAGTTAGATAGAACAGCGGCTTTATTAGGTGCTGCAACCCAGGCAACAGCTCAAGCTAAAGCTGATCAAACACAAGCTATAACAGGCATGTTTGGCAGCTTAGCGCAGTTAGCTCCAGCAGCTTTTGCAAAGTAATAATAAATTATAATAAATGGAAAACAAGAATATAACTAAAAATTTACTTCTTAAGCAAATAAATCAAAGCAATGCTATAGCATATAATAATGATTATTTGTCTGAAAGTTCTGATTATAATTTTAAAATACTAGAAGCTGCTTATGCTGATACAGCTGTTTTTTACGCTTCTATAAAAATGAAAATAGAAAATAATAATTGTACTACTTCTAATTGTTATTATGAAAATAAAAAACTAAAACAACTAGAAGAAGCTCCAAAATTGTCTATTGATTTTATTCAAAACGTTATGTCAGAATTATCTACTACAGATGCAGATAATTACGACGTAAATAATGACTATAGATACTTATTGGCTAATTCTATGTTTAATTCTAGACCTGGTTTTTCTAAAACTGATGGTTATGAATTATATTTAAATTTAAACGAAGACGGAACCCAGACAATGTTTTTCAATGGACCTATGTTTGAAGAACCTTTAATTATAAACAGCGCCGCTTTAGAATCTATTTTAGATTCTAATACATTTTTGATAGCTCCTACGCCAAATATTGAAAAAGAAATGTTAAGACTTTTAACAGAAGTAGGTTTATTTACTCAAAGTGATATTTTAGAAAACGGCACTTTATCGCCTAATGCTAGGATATCAGAAGAATTTATTGCTAAAAATGTTGATGGTAGTTTTGACTATATGATATTAGACATTGGAAACGGTAAAGGTAGAAATGCTTTGAAGTTTGATTTAGATAAAATAGAGAAAAAAGTTACTCCTTTTATAAACGCTGAAGTAGCTGGCTTATTGAGTTCAGAACAAGATACAGTGGCGGCTTGGAATGTTTATATATCTAAAGGTACTAGTGTTGAAGAAGACGATCAAATGGTGCAAAACGCAAACGCAGGATCTGACGCTTGGAGCTACAAAAAAGATCTACCACTTTCTCAAGACAAAAAAA
>Ga0209337_1003219_pt1 | contig 11529 bp, 8 predicted proteins | sample LinPmetageLP53_FD_184044 | JGI IMG/M metagenome (GOLD analysis project Ga0209337, IMG submission 184044) | Marine viral communities from the Pacific Ocean - LP-53 (SPAdes) (version 2) | ecosystem: Environmental > Aquatic > Marine > Oceanic | place: Pacific Ocean | collected 2010-02-08 | reverse complement strand
GTAAGTTAAGTAAGAACGAACTTAAGATGCATGGCATTCAAGCTTTTGCTAATGGTGGAGTTGTAGCCCCTTATGATTATTTAATGCAAAGACGTATGGCTGATGGTGGACCAACAGATCCTAAAGATTTATTACCTCAAGTTCCTCCAATGGAAAATATGGCAGATCCAGTAAATCTTCAAACTGGAGAAAGTATGTTGGTTAATAATTTTATTAATCTTATGAAAGAGTCTGGTTTAATTGAAGAACTTAAAGAAGCTCAAAGAACAGGAAACAAACAATTAGAAAATACCTTATATGAAGTTTACAGAAATGCTTACACGAAACAAGTAACAGAACCTATGGAAGAAGGCATGGCTAGTGAAAACATGATGGGGTATGCCCAAGGTGGACCTGTAAAATTAAAGCACGGGGGAGATCCGAATCTAGATCATGAAACAGGAAGAAGAAAACCTACATATCCCGCTCTTGAAGTTCAAGAAAAAGCTATTGAAAGAGTTGAAGAATTTCCTGAAGCTAATAAACAAGGAGAAGTTTTTAAAAATCAAAAAGAAGTAAAAATTATTGAAGAGTCAATTAGAATAAAAAAAGAAGGAGGGTATGACACAAGTAAAGACGAAGAAAATTTAGAAAAGAAAAAAGAAGAGCTTGAAAAAAATAGTAAAAAGCTTGAAGAAATTAAGGAAGGAGGAAGTATTGTTGAAGAAGAAACAACTACTACTGAAGAAACAACTACTACAGATGCACCGAATATAGATACAGATAAAAATACAGAAAACGGAGGAGGATTAAATAATCCTTCAAATAGAGATAACTTAACGTCTTTAGAAAATATGGTTAAAGAACGATCTGAACTTTATAAAAGTATGTTAGGAGATCCTAAAAAACAATTAGCTATGCAAGGATATATGCAGCTTGCTCAGTTTGGTTTAAACTTGGCATCCGCTCAAGGAGCTAACTTTGCAGCGAAGGTAGCTAACTCAGCTAAAGATCCTCTTGCAGCTTTTGCAGCGTTAGGTAGGCAAGCGCAACAAGATGAAAATGCTATTGGTTTAGCTGCTATTAAATCTTCTGAGGATGAACGAGCACAATCTCTAAAGCCAGGAAGTTTTGGTACATTAGTAAATGATATTATGAGAAATAAAGGTGTAAGTAGAGAAGTGGCGGCAGCTGAAGCTACAGAAATCTATGCACAAAAATCAGGCAAGACCATCTCTGAAATAAGAAGTGAAAGATTTCAAGAATATTTAAGATTTTATGAAGCAGAACTAGGAGCTGGTGATGACGCAAGAACTAAAGCTAATGAGGCGATCAGACAGGAATTTGGATCGCCTATGTATAAGACAAAGGAAGACCTTGCAAAAGAGAAAAAAGATACAGAAGAAACTACAGAAGAAACTACAGATACAGCAGTTATTAAATTGGATTAGGAGATCTTATGCCTATTTATGAATACCAAGGGCAACGATACGATTTAAAAGATGGTCTTTCCCCTACAGAAGCAAAAACTAAAATACAAAGTTTTTTAGATAAAGATAAAGAAGAAGAAAAAGATCCAAATTTTTTTACATCATTTTTTGCTGGAGTAGCTTCAGGAGCTTTAAAAATACCTGAAGGTTTTGTTTCACTAGGAGCAGAGTTAGTTGATTTAGGTTTAGACACAGACACCGCTGCATCAGTAGATGAGTTTTTTGATACTATAAATCCTTTTGAAGAAATTGCAGAAAAAAGTTTAACAGGAAAAATAACAGAAGGTTTAATTCAATTAGGTATTCCGGGAGTAGCTGGTTACAGAATTGGTTCACAACTTGCTCGAAAAGGAATTAAAGCTAAAAGAGCTGGAACCTATGCTGATAAGAATTTTATTGGTCCTATTGCAAAGGGACAGAGAAGAGTTCCCGCTCGAAAAGGGGAAGACTTTAGTAGATTTTCTTTACGAGATGATTTACTAGACAAATTAAAAGTTGGTGGATCTGGTTTATTAGGATCAACTGTTGGTGAGACAATAGCTTTTGATGAAAGCTTAGGAACAATTGGAGATGTTATTGGAGGACCTACTGTAACAGATAGAACAGAAGGACTTGGTGGTAGAGATGAAGCTTATAGAAGATTTACAAATCGTTTTAAATTTGGTGTTGAGAGTGGAGTAATTGGTGGAGCTTTAGGCGCCACTGTTACTGGAGTAGGTAAAGCAATCAAGGCTTCCCCTATTGCTAGGCAGTTGGATAAAAGTCCTATTCAATCTAAGATAGGTAAAATTGTAAATAGTTTAAGTTCTCAAGGAGCTTTAGGTGGAAAGTTTTTTGAAATTTGGAAAGATGGCAGCAGTGCTTTAGCTGCATTTGGTAAAAACAGTGAGCAAATAATAGGAGATTTAGGCAACACTACAGAACAATTAGCTAAGGATATTGTAAAACAAAATGGTGGAGAAAAAAAAGAAGTTGTTACTAAACTTACAAAACTTATTAATAATCGTTTTTCTAATTTTGGAGAATTTGACACAAAGAAATTTATCGCCGGTAAAGAAATTAAAAAAACACCTGATCCAAGAACAATTTATAGAACACCTGAATTTAATACTGTTAAGTTACCTGATGGAACAATTAAAAAAACACCTAATCAAGCTTTTAAAGCTAGAAAAGAACTTAATAATTATTTAAAAGATAATCTTAAATATAGTGACGCTCAGATAAATTCTTTTGATGAAAAAATATTAAGAGCTCGTTTTCAAGTAGATCAAAATTCTATTGATCTTACAGAAAATCTTATCAAGCCTTTGAAAGAACAAATTAAAGAATTTAAAATACAAAACGTAGGGGAAATAAGTGATGATATATTAAAGTTAGAAAAAAACTTATTAAACTTAGATGAAACTTTAACTAGCAATTTAGGCAAGTATGTTAACAGAGAGTATCAGTTATTTAAAACTGGTAGTAAAAATCCTTTAAGTGCTATTTTTAAAAATTCAGAATTTAAACCAGCAGCAGAAGTAATTGCAAGATCGCAAGAAGTTTTTAGAAGAGCGTTTGAACAAGCTTTTAGAAACTCTCCTGACACTTTAGACACTGCTATAAAAACAGTTGAAAATAAATTAAAGAAACAAAATTTTATAAAAGAAAATAAAGGATTGCGAGCTCGTGAAGTTGATAGGGCTTATAATATTGCCAAACAAAAAGAAATAGACAAAGAAGTTTATAGACTAACAAACGATTTTTATTTTAACAAAAGTGAAAGTTTAGCAGAAAAAGCCGTGGATAATATTCTTAGAAGCCGGGGGGCTACTCTTCAAGAAAGTGATGTAATTGATGGAGCCTTGAAAGCTGCTTTAAGAAGTAACAAAAATAAAACTTTTGACAGGCTAACAGAGCACTTAGATATTGATGAAGCTATTCTTACAAAAAGAACAATAAACAGTCCTGTGATCAGAGAATTACTAGGAGAGATAGATGATCCTTTTTATAACATTGCTAATACTTTATCTAAACAAGAAGAACTTATTACTCAACTTAGAACTCATGAAAATTTATTTGCTGCTTCAAATAAAGTTATTCCTGGAACAGGAGGAGCTACTAAAAATACTATGTTTTTTAATAACAGAGAGGAAGCAATGGACATGTTAGAAAGGCAATCTCGTATTGATCCTAAAATGAAAGATATTGCTTATGGACCAGATGATATTGTACAAATAAAAACAACAGCGGGTGCTGGCCAACAAGAACTTCCTAGTATTCTTAATGGTAAATATGCTCTTAGAGGAGTAGCAGATGCATTAGAAAGTACAAATAGAGCGCTATCGCAAGGTGCTTTAACTAATTTATATAAGTGGATGGTACTTGTTCCAAAAAGTATTTCACAACAAGCTAAAACTATTTATTCTCCTTTTACTCATGTAAGAAATATTATATCTGCCACACTTTTTACAACCATGAATGGTAATATTCTTTTTCAAGATCCAAGAAGAACTATGAAATATTTTTCACGAGCTCTTAAAGATATAACAGGTAAAGATCAAGTCTCTCAAATAAGACAACTTCGTAATCAAAGATTAGGAATTAATGGAACCTCTGCTGTTGCGGGGGACATAGACGCTTTAGCAAAAGAAGTAGGGACAGATATCTACAATAGCAACTTTAATGGCTTTATGGATAAGTTATTAAATAGAGCAGCGAAACTATCTAAAGGTGCTAGAAATGCTTATTTAGCTGAAGATAACTTATGGAAAAATTTTAACTTTGAAGTAGAGCTTGATCAAATGAAAGATAGTTTTATTAAGATGGGGATTGATGAAAAGAATATTTTTGATCCTAAAAATTTATCAGCTTACAGCAAGCTTCTTGGTAGAAAAGTAAAACCTGACGATCCTATATTTAAAAGAGTAGTAGACATAAGTACTGACGGAAAATATTTAACTATGGGTAATGGACCACGGCTCACTGGTCCTCAACTACTTGAAACTTTTCAAGAAAATATGGCAGCGCATATTACAAAAAATAATATTCCAAACTACGAATACGTGGGAGAATTTATTAAAACTTTAAGACGGCTTCCTCTTGGAACTTTTATTGCGTTCCCTGCTGAAATTTTAAGAACAGGATATAATACTATTCAAAGAGGACTACGAGAAATTCAAGTTCCGGCTTTTAGACAAACAGGTATGAAACGATTAGCTGGTGTGGCTACAACAGCGGCGATTGTTCCAGCGGGATTAGTTACTATGGGTAAAGGTTTAGCAAACATGAATGATGACGATATGAAAGCTCTTCGTAAGTTTGTTCCCTCTTGGTCTCAAAATGGATTGCTGATGCCTATTAGTAGAGATGAAGAAACAGGAAAAGTAAAATACGTTGATTTAAGTTATATCTTTCCTTACGACACTTTGATTAGACCAGTTACAACTGTTTTAAATGAAGCCTCTAAAGGAGAACAGACAGGAGAAAGTTTAAATAAATATTTACTCGATGCTGGAATAGCTAGTATGTATGAATTATCTAAACCTTTTGTTTCTGAATCTATTTTCTTTGAAGCATTCGCTGACATTGTATTAAGAAATGGTCGTTCAAGATCCGGTAGACAAGTCTTTAGAGAGGGAGACAGTGTTGGAGAAAAATTACAAAAAGGAACTATGCATATTATAGAAACATTTGAACCTGGTTCAGTTAATGCTATTGGTAGGTTATTTGATTCTATTGGAGAGAAAACACCAGATAGGTACGGACAGACATTTGATTTAGGAGATGAGGCTGCGGGAATTTTTGGGTTTAGAGCTATCGAAGCTGATCCTATTAAGGCAATGCCTTTCATTGTAACTGATTTTAATAAACAACTTAATAGTGCTAGAGCTTCTTTTGTAGCAGATATAGCAAGAGGTGGATTAGTTTCTTCGGCAGAAATTATTCAACAATATGTTAAGGCAGAAAGAGTAAGATTTCAGGCATTTAAACAAATGCATAATGCATTTAAAGCGGCAGAGCAACTAGGAGCTCCTAGAGGAAAAATTTTAAAAGAAATGAATAGACTTACTGCAAAAGAAAGAGGAGCTGTTGTATCAGGAAGATATTTGCCTTACACCCCTGGACCAGGAGTAAGACAGATATTTAATACTAATTTTAGAGAACTTAGAGAAGAAACAGGTAGAAATATAGAGAATCCTTTTATTAATGCTTTTAAAGAAATTATGAAAATAAGAAAGAACAACATGAGTATAGATATTAATGATGGTGACTTTGATCAAAGCTTTAGTATACCGGAAGAGTACTATCAAAAAGAAACTCTTATAGAGCCAGGGCCTTATTCTAGTGGCACAGTGACCACTGCTGGTCTTAATCCTACTCCTAGTAATCCTGTAGTTGTAGGAGGAGCTGGTATTATTCCTAAGGGAAGCGCAGCTTATAATGATATTTTAGATATATCTGGAATTGAGACAGAAATCTTGAATGATTCATAAAGTTAAGGTAATGTATAAAAATGGCTGAAGAAGATAAAAAAAAATACGGTATGGGGCCAGGTCAATCTATGGCTATGGCTGGCAACACTGGCTTAGCATCCTTTACACGAAAAGACATAGAAAAAGTTCAACAAGCCAAAAGAGATTTTAATGAATTTTCTGGTAGAGATAAAGATCAAGGTGCTTCCTTTACAGATATAGGTCAAGAGATTGACGAACTAGGATCAAAGTACAGAAGACCTGTAAAAATTGCAGATGGGCTAGGAGCTTTTAGCGACGGAAGTGGTAGAGCCTACACTCCTAACGATTTTAATTCAGATGGATCTTTTAGAAGCTTCACTGCATCCAGACCTACTTTTTCACAAGTAATGGGCGACGCTGGAAGAGCTTTTAAAGGTTACAACTCAATAAATTATGACAACTCTGGTCAAGGCTACTCTCCTATATCCATGCGAAATACTCCAGGTCTGATAGAGCAAGGTATCTTAAGTCCTTTAACAACTGTAGCTAAAGCTGCATTAGGAGCTACTAATGATTTGGCAGGCAAAATTAAACCTTTGTTTTCAGGCACCGTAGATTTTTTTAAAGAAGGACTAGGAGCATTAAATGATGTTCAGCAACAAATATTTATGAACCCTGATAAATATAAATTTATGCAAGAAGATAAAGAGATTAAAGATCTTAGAGAAAAAGAAGATGACATAGAGAAATTAGAAACTCTTAATGAAAAAATAGAAGCAGACAGAAAACAATTCGAAGACTTATTAAACATAAGTGTTCTACAAGATAATTCAAATACTTCACAGATTAATCGTGATCAATTTACAGGAACAGGTCAAAGCTATATGGATACTGAAGATAATTTTAATTCTAGAATTCCTACAGTAGTATCTAATAGACCTAGATATGCAGCGACTGGAGATACTTATCCTTCAGAACAACAAGAAGTAATTAACGATTCTGATTTGATAGATCAGACATTTTCAGATAATGTATTAAATACTGGTGGAACAGGTCAAAGCGCTATAGACACTAAAGATAATTTTAATTCTAGAATTCCTACTGGTATAACAAGTTTAGTTGATGACTCTAAAAGTGAAATAAGCCCTTTCGCTTTTTTAAATCTTTTCGACAAAATACCAACAGGTATAGCACTCACTGAAACATTCAGTCCCGAAACATTAAATTTATCTGATATGGGTTTAATTTTAGGAGACACTACTGTAGAGGATTTAACAGAGAATGGCAGAGAGTTCTATGATTATTACACAGGGTCCGGAGGAATGTCTAATGAAGAGGCTCTTAAAAATATAAAAGTATTACAGAGCGAGCCAAGTAATGTTTCTAAGTATGGTGATTTAATAAGTTCTAATTCTATTACTCCTTATAATAACGCTTTTAATTTAGAATTTGCAAATCAAGATGGAGCAACACCTGGATACGGAGGAGAAGACGATCAAAGATTTGCAAGTTTTAAAGACGTAGAGACTGGGTTAAAAGAAGGTTTTAATAGAGTTTCAGAAATAGTAGGAGATGGTAGAAGCACAAAAAGCTTTTTAGATATCTATGCTCCTAGATCAGATAATGAAGAGACCTATGATAGTTATTTATCTGAGTTAGTAAAAAAAGTAGGTTATACTATTGAACCAGAGGAAGTTAAAGACTTAGGTAAAGCGATAATTAAACAAGAAAATAACCCAAAGGTATCAGATCAATATTTAAAATATCTTCAAACAAATGCTGATAAAATATATGATGGAATTATTTCGTCTTGATCGAACTCACAAAAATTTTTAAGGACAGAGTACGTGCCCATGAAGGGTGTGTTGAAACTGTCTATTTGGACAGCCTAGGTAAGGCTACCATTGGCATAGGCCACCTTGTACAACCACATGAAAAAGAAAGATACAAAGAAGGTGTAACTTTATCTCAACAAGAAATTGATGATTTGTTTGATATAGATTTAAACAGAGCTGCTGCTGGAGCAGAAGAATTAATTGGAGATATTGAATTGCCTTCTGTTATAGAACTCGTCCTTGTTGAAATGGTTTTTCAACTTGGAAAAAAAGGCGTTTCAAAATTTAAAGGCATGTGGAAAGCTCTTTCTGAAAAGGACTTTGTACAAGCAGCGATCGAAATGAGAGACTCTCGATGGAAATTACAAACTCCAGGTAGATGTGAGTCATTAGCTAAAATCGTTGAAAACGCTTGATTTTTTAATCCTTTTTAAGAAGCATACAAGGGGTACTTAAAAGTTTGTAGGTAGATTATATATGATAATTAAATTTTTTTTAGTAGGATTTTTTTGTGTGGCTACCAATGATTGTATTAGAGTATCAGGAGCGTTAGGATTCGATAGCTACGAAGAGTGCGTACGATATGCCAATGCCGTAAGGCAAAATGTGCTAGACTATACAAAAGGTAAAGCCGTAGAACTAGAACTGAATTGTATTGATGCGTACGAATTACCTGGAATAAATTTTATTTAGACTTGAACTATAAAATCTTAAGTGACCTGCCCATATTGGTTTTCTCATGATAAGTTTCTTCTTTTAAATAATTTTGGAAATTCATTGTTATTGAGATATTCATTATATGCCCATTGCCAATCACTACCATATTCTGATCGACAATAATTTTTAAGATCCTCGTTAGGATTACTAGAAAAAAGACCACTAAAGAAGTTTAGGAAGTGGTTCTTAGCACTATTTGTTAGATTCATCATGCCTAAGTTATAGACACAATTTTATTTTTTACCTTTGCTCATTTGTAACCGCAGCTGTGCAATTTTTTGCATGGATTCTTTCCAAACAGAAGTAAACACATTTGCCATATCTTCATGAAGAACTTTAATATATCCATTGTCCAAGACTAAAGGTTTATGCTTCTCTATTTTATCGTACTCATCATCTGTAAAAGTACAGTAAAACTTTCCGTCTTGATAAGACAACCGCATTTAAAGTTTATCCTTATGAATTGTCGCTTGCCTATCTCCTATGATCCATACCATAAGAACTATAAGCAACAACAGTAATGTATTAAGTATAAGTAGTGCTATTATCATTTTATTTCTCCCCAATTTTTACCTAACTCCACGTCACATTTTGATGGTACGTGAAGTTCAACAGCAGACTCCATAACATCTTTGATACCTTGTATCTGGGTCTCGTCTTCTACAGAGATATCTAGTTCATCGTGGATTTGAATCATAGGAATCACACGGAATGCTTCCCATAATTTGACCATTGCCTTTTTGGTCTGATCTGCTGCCGAACCTTGTATTAAGCGATTGAGTGCTCTGTAAGTATGGGCTCTCTTAATTTGATTAACAGGCCATTTCTTTAGTGCGTTCTCGTAGCTTAAAACTGTTTTATCTTCGAACTCTCTGCTCTCCCATAAATCAAAACGACATTTACGTCCGAGAAGAGTTCTTATATAACCTTGTTGTTCTGTGTGCCTAGTAGCTAAATTAATAATGTCTTTTAAAAAAGGCACACCATTATTATATGTTTTCTTTAATTCTTTAGCTTGATCCACAGTTATATCTAAAGAGTTTCCAAGCTTTGCTAGACCCATTCCATACATTAAACCAAGTCCAATCGTCTTAGCTTCTTTTCTAGAAATACCTGCCATGTCTGCTGTCACCTGGTGAAAGTCTGTGCCTGCATCTTCAAAAAATTTAATTAAAGTATCTGATCCCTCTAGTTCTCTGTGCTTAGCGTAATGCACTAAGAGTCTAGGTTCTTGCTGTGAGTAATCAAATGTTCCCCATTTTGTTTTTTCTTCTGGTATAAAAATAGATCTAATCATAGGACCAATTAATTGATCTCTAGCTGGGATCTGTTGTAAATTAGGATTACTCATAGACATTCGACCACTGACCGTTCCTCCCTCATCACCACGCATCTGATGAATCTCAGCATGAATACGACCATTAACTTGATGTTTAATAAATGTATCTACAAAAGTGGTATGCGCTTTGTTAAATTCACGAGCTCTTACAATAGAATTAACTGTAGGATTAGGATGAGTATTTAGAAAAGCTTTATCAAACTTTGGTTGTTTAGATTTTTCAGTAAGTTCATAATTTTCTCCTATTTTATCAAATACTTTTTGTATAGAAGTAGCTGTCCAAATATCTTTATCACTAAAATCAATATTAGTTTCTTTCATAATATTGTAATAGATTTTCTTTTCTTCTTTTTGAAAATACTTCTTTACTTGATCGGCTCGCTCCATATCAACACGAACACCTTTCCATTTCATCTCAATGAGAATAGGAAGAAGATCTGTTTCTAGTTGAAAGATATCATTAAGATTTTGTTTTTGAATTTCTACCTTAAGTATATTCCACAGCTTTAAAGTTAGATCTGTATCTTTCTCTGCGTAAGGAGCAGCGTATTCTACCGGAACCCAATCCATATGTTCTTTAGGATTAAAGCCAAACTCTTTTCCAAATTGATCAAGTCCTGTTTCGTATTTTCTTTCGCCTAAAAAATCTTTACCTAAAGAATTTAAAGCATAACTGAATCTGTTCTCATCAATTAGAGGAGCAGCTATCATTGTATCATAGATTTTACAGTTGCATTCAACACCCCACTGTCTAAGCCAACCAATATCATAACTAGCATTGTGGCAGATAACATCAGGATTATTTTTAAATACATCTTTTAACCAATTTTTTACCATGTTTTCATCGAAGTTACCTCCTCTTTCATGGCGAATAGGAAAGTAACCATTAAAGCCTGGAGTTGAAATAGCAATACCTACTATAAAACCACTGCCCGTTGCCCACCCAGGACCTTTAGTTTTTAATTCAGGATCATAAGTTTCCAAGTCTATACATATTTCTGTGATCTGTTTTGGATCAGGGAATTCTGTTGGTGGCTCCCAAGTCGGAAGATTGTCTCCTCTTAGTAAATCTAATTGTTGTTGAAATCTCATGATAATATCTCCTCAAATTCATACTTTGTTGATGAAGGAACAATATAAAGATTTTCTTTTGCTCGAGTTAATCCAACATAGAATACTCTTCTTTCTTCGTCCCGCATTGACCAAAGTGTTTTACTTATTCGGTAAGATAAATCTGAAAATAAAACTACGTTCTGACTTTCTCCTCCCTTAGCTCCATGAATAGTAGAAAGTTTTATCTTTGCTTTCTCATCTAAGTCATGACCTCTGTCAAGGATTTGTTGTATATAGAGTCTTTCAAAACCTGTAATCTTTGTGAGCACTAAATCCCAATTAGTATTTATAGATAAATTTAATCCCCAATTTTTGTACAGATTTTCATAATTAAAACTTTCTTCTTGGTTAGCGCCGGGTAAAGTTTTCTTACCACGAGTAACCCCTTTCTCTCCTAGCGCCATATGCTGATATAAATTTTTAGCTTCATCATAAGACACTGTTTCTTTTCTTTGTAGTTTTCTCCAAGATCTATACGCTTGGAGAATGTGTTGACTAATAGAAGAACCGTTATTTTTTTCAAACAAAAGACCTCTTCTTCTAACTTCATCCGCTACTTTATCTAAAAAATAATTTGTACGAGTAAGAACTAACCAATGCCCTTCGCTCATATCAATACT
>Ga0209337_1003216_pt1 | contig 11533 bp, 17 predicted proteins | sample LinPmetageLP53_FD_184044 | JGI IMG/M metagenome (GOLD analysis project Ga0209337, IMG submission 184044) | Marine viral communities from the Pacific Ocean - LP-53 (SPAdes) (version 2) | ecosystem: Environmental > Aquatic > Marine > Oceanic | place: Pacific Ocean | collected 2010-02-08 | reverse complement strand
TGGTGTTTAATTATTCGTTTCCTCTGCTCACAAGGGGTTACATAAATTTAACTTGTTATTAATGATACAACAATTATACTTATATTATGAACGATATATTCAATAAAAATGGCTACCGAAATGTTGCCGAAAAATGCCGAAAGTTGCCAAAATGGTGGTACATATCTGTACCAAGAATGGCAGTTTTCTGCCGTTTACAAATTGATTTTTTAGAGGCACACGATTTCGAGTCGTACAATCAACTAAATATACGACCTACAATAAATCCCAGAAATCTGCCAGTTATAAGCAATATTTCTCAATTTATATCGTTATTTTTTTCCAAAAATAGTCCAATATTGCCGAAATGTTGCCGAAACTTTTTGAGTGTTTTAGGTCTAATTTCAAAACATAAGATTTACTTATTTTTACCTTTACAGGTGGCATACGTCTTTTTTTACAAACAGTTTTTTTATTCGTTTGTAAGTGGCTATACGATTAAGTTTGACTATCACTATGGAACAGGTATTATAGACGTGTGCTGCCTTTTTGCGATTTTAAGGTTGCCGAAATATTAACAAACTAGCGGAGTAAAAAATGTACAACCCAAACAAAGACGAACCAGGTTACTATCCTTTAAACCAAATACCGAAAGATTGTTTCTTCAAAAGAAAAGAAACTGCACACGATGTTTATACAAAAAACCATTACAACAAACTTGAGAAAGATTTCTCATGCTCAAGTTATTTCGACATGAATAAGGAGGTCTTTGTTAAGGCTAAAAAACTTGTTTATGTTGGCTTTACTTTTTAATAACAAACTAGCGGAGTAAAAAATGATACACACATATACAAAAGGACATATAAATACTTACAAACTTGGCGACCAAGAGATTAAGTATAATATGCAAAATAAAACGGCACGTTATAAAAATGTAAACGGCTCAGAAACCAAAAAAAGAAACTTAAACAATGAGCCTGAAAGTGTTTTTGTAATGTCGTGTTTTGATAGTTTACAAGAAGTGAAAAAGACTTATACACTCGAACATATAATAAAACATTTTGTGACATCAAGAGAAGGTAAGATTACAAGACGTACAAAAGCTGAAGAAACTACATTATTAAAAGCAGCATTTAAAATGTTTACAAAGACTGACTTTACAAAATGCACATCAAAAGATGTCAGAAATATTTTAGATGATGCAACCATTACTATAGATAAAAGGAATCGTATAAAAAAGAAAATGCAACAAGTTGTTGATTATGCAATTTCAGAGGATATCTTTCCAACAAACTATAATGTATTTAAACCCATAAAATTATTTGCAGTACCAAAGTCAGAAAAGAAAACTAAGTTATTTTTTGAGTTAGGATCTGAAGTGCCTAACGAACATCATACAATCACTAGGTTGTATTCTGTCGCTAATTCGCCACATCAAAAAATGATGTTATTTTTATTGACAATCACAGGTGCTAGGATCAATGAGATTCAGAATTTGAAATGGTCAGACCTTGTCATAAAAGAAAATTCTGTACCATATTTACAAATACGTAATAGTAAAATTAAACCTACTGATACAAAAATGGGTGAGTTTCGTTGTATGGATATCGACCCAACACATTTGCAAACTCTCTATGAATTAAAAAAAGGCATAGAAGAATTTACACCAAATACATATCATTGGGGGGGTGCTTTTAATACACCGACAAATACAACTGAGCGACAAGATGGTAGGTCTTGCGACAGACGTGAGGGGATGAGATTTAAATACATCTTGTCAGGGCATGATGGGTATAGTCCATCATATACAACACTACGTAGATGGTATGCTGATTTATGGTCAGATGCTTACGATAAATACGTACATCACAATGAGTACCCATTCCCCCACGAACGTAAACCAACAGGGCTGACGTTCCATGCGTTCAGGCGACATTACGTGTGTAGTTTTAGAGATAGTATAGAAAACTTCTCATTGGAGCATCATACCAAATTACAAATGATGATCGGTCATACTGTTGGCTCTGCCGTTACTGATTCAATATATACACAGTTCAAAGAAACAAGAGTTCCTGAATCCAAACTCAATTCACAAATAAAATTGGGTGTTGATTTCGGCTAATATTATTATTAGACAACTATAAATTTGATATGTATAAGAATATTTACAAGGAGAGGTGGCTGAGTGGTTGAAAGCACTGCTCTCGAAAAGCAGCATGGGGGGAACTCCATCGAGGGTTCGAATCCCTCCCTCTCCGCCAAGTATACAAAAAGAAACCCTCTCATTAAGGTGAGAGGGTTTCTTTGTTCTGTACTTTTAATATTCTAATGTTTCGTGAAAACCATACGGCAACACAGACCAATTTGGTAATTGGCAAAGTATCGGCACAGAATATTGCACGTCTGCACTTTGTACTAATATTCTGTTATCGCCAAGGGCAAATAGATCCCATGAGCCATCTTGTTTTTTTCTTGGTATTGCAATCATTTTTTTATTATCGACTGCGACTAAGCATATTCTACCATCACTCTTAATGTGTATTTTACGTTGGTCAACCATGCCACCCTTACGAATCCTTGCTATAAATATCATTTGATCTCGCCAATTAAATGGAGTTTCTGATACATATATATAGCCAACGCAATCATGTGGTAAAAATACTGTTTTACATTTTACACGTTTCTTAGATGTTAATGTATCGTAATCCCACACTTGGTAATTTTCTCTGACCTCACCAAGTATAGGTATTTCGCAGCCAAAGTGTTGTACATCAGGTAAAGGTAACCCAAATACATTTGCTATATCTTCTATATTTTTTTGTGGAATAGTTCTGCGACCATTGATCCATGTTGATATCACAGATGGGTCTACATCTAAATGAGTTGCTAATTCGGTTTGTTTCATATTATTAGCGATTAGCAGTTCCTGCAATCGATGTGCAATTTGTGTTTGATCTCCGTGCATTATTGATTCCTCCGCAAGTTAGTCCGCAAGTTTGTGATACATGACAAATGTCATAAGAAAAACTTTACTTAATATGTCATGCACTGTTAAGAAAAAATTAACTTATTCACAATTTTTATAAATAAAACTTATAAATCATTTCACAAAAAATATCTTTTATATATCGTTATTAAACGAATAAAAGTTACTTATAACACTTAAATACTACGGATAAAATAATGAAACTTGCGGACTACCTTACATTGAGCCAAATATCAGCAAAAGATTTTGCCAGGCAAATTGGTGTGTCTAAACAGACTGTATATAATTATACTGCTCATCCAAGCAAACCCAATCACGTAAAACCACACATAAAACACATGACAAAAATTGTAAACTTGACCAATGGACAAGTACAAGTATCTGACTTTTATCCTAATCTGAATTGGCATAATAATGAAAAATCTTAATGGCATAAAAAAATGGACTGAGTTGAATAAGGGTTTTGAGCCTTATATGTCAGCATCAAAATTAAGTTTGTTTAAGAATGATCTACCCATGTTCATTTGCAAATATGGATTTGGAAAAAGAACAAGTGGCAGTCCTGCCATGCACAGAGGGTTAATTGTAGAGGATGCAGTTGTTCGTGTGTTGCAAGGCAAAATGACTGTTGATGAAACAATCGAAAAAGCAGCTGCACGTTTCGGCAGCTTATATCTCATACAAGATGAATCAACGCACAAAGAGTTTTTAAACCTTGACCCAATGATTAGGCAAAGTTGTGAGGCATTAGAGGGTTATGGAGTGCCTGTCTTTGACGATAACAATAGGCAAGAGAAAATCGAATTTAATATGAAAGATACGATCAATGGTTGGGAAATACCATTCATTGGTTACTTAGATCTAGTCTTTCCTGACACAGGTACGATTGTCGATTTAAAAACGACAACCAAAATGCCATCAGTACAATCATTCGATCACCAATTACAACGCGCCATATATCAAAAAGCACGAAGTAATTACAATGTCGAGTTTTTATATGTCACACCAAAAAAGTTTGAATTTAAGCAAGATGGTGAAACGGACAACCTGTTGGAGTCGGCAAGACGTATCGTCAATTCAATGAATGACTTTTGCGATAGCTTAACACCTGAACAAGCAAGAAAAGCAATACCATTTACCGATAGTTTTTATTGGCGAGGTGAACGTGAATTGACAGAGTTTTATAATAAAGAAAGTGGAGAAGGTAATTAGATGGCAAAACATTCAAAATTAAATCGTGCCTACACACAGTCCAATAAAACAAAAAATAAGCTAAATGGTAAAAATATAATTAGAGAAACCTCATATGTAAAACCACTATTTCGTTATGTATCAAATAAATATATCAACCCAAAGACAGCAGAAGATATACATAAAATTTTTAATCAAAATAACCGAGAAAGTGGAGAAAATGAATAAAGCAGGGCGTAAACCAAATGATAATAAAGCAGGTAGAAAACCTGTAAATAATAAGTGGGGAAATTGGGTCAACATGGACAGGCAACTAACCCACGTTAAGTCAAGATTTAAAGTTGACTTAGACAGTATTCAAGATGATTCAGATTTGGTCTATTGGATGTTCGTAGTGGTAAATACTCGTTGGTGTTGCAGGACTGATCTTGCTGATTACATTGTGGCATTAAACGATATTTTAGAGCCACATTCTCATTTAAATATAACTGCTAAAGTTAGCGAAAACATAGTAAAGGAAGGTAAACACAATGAATTTTGAAATATCATTTGGTGAAACAAACAACGACTCTATCATAGATGGTTTTATGAGTTGGTCGGCAAGAGGCACACAAGACGGCAATATAGCTGCAAAAAACTTTTTTATAAAAACCAACGATGGCGACAAAGTAATTGTTAATGCCATTAAAGATAAGAAAAAAGGTGTCGTTATGGACATTTATAATATGCAAACAGGTTGGCAACGATTTGCAGATGGCGGTAGCGATTGGGTCATGAATGACGACTTAAAACATTGGAAACCTAAACCTGGTGAAGATTACAAGCAAGGCATATCAATTCCTTGCTCAATAAATAACGATAAACTTGTAATTTGGAAACAAGCAGGTGTTGCTGTTATTGAAGGTTTTAAGGCATTAACACAAAGTATTAATGGTAACGACACAGGTAAATTACCGGTTGTAGTAATGACAGGTACTACAGAGATGAAATTTAAAGTAGGTAGTACAAATATACCAAAGTTAAGTGTTATCGATTGGGTCGATAGACCATTTATTTTAGAGGCAGAGCAAGATAAAGACGTGGCAGTTGAAGAGGAAACTGTTGAACTTCCTGCGAACTCAGAGTTTTAACGAATTTGCGGTGCTAATTATCCTCCCCTTGATTATGCCCATTAGCACCGCAATACCCTACAAGTGTGGCTATGCAAACAAATACAAAACAAATAAAACAACATTTGGAGTACATCACGAAACGATGGAATGAGCTTGATGGTGATTCACAATTTGAAATACGTTGTATCAAAGATGGTCATATAATTAGTAACAAGTTCAACGTGCAACAAATAGATGATGCTGTAGTATTTGCAAAAACTATTAATGAAAAACAGTACAATATATATACAACTATAAACCCTGTAAATAAAACTGCTAATGGCAAACACGCATCAGACCAAGACATAATAGGCAGTTTTTTCGTCTATGCAGATTGTGACGATCCACAATCTATGGAAAATGTACGCAAAGATATTAAGAGTGGTTTTACAGAAACATTTGCGGTGCATACAGGTAAGCTGCCACCACGTGGTCATATATATTATGAACTCGAACAACCTGTAACCGACATGAAAGAGTGGCGAGAGTTACAAAAAGCAATCAGTACAAAGTTTAAATCCGATGAAAAGATATGCAATCCATCGAGAATTATGCGACTTGCAGGGTCGGTGTCTTATCCTGATGCAGCAAAGAAAGCGAAGGGTAGAGTCACCGAATTGACGGAATTGCTCAAAAACAAACGTGTTTTAAAGACCACACAAGCACTTAAAACAAACTTTCCGACCCATAGTACCCTCGATAAATTCCAAATAAACTTTCAAGGCTACACACAGAATGACCGCATTGACGTACAAAATAGTATAAATCACATACGTCAAAACATTGATTGGCACGACAACATGATAAAAGTTGTGGCATCAATGGTAACAAGAGGTCGCCAAGATTATGAAATACACCAAGCATTGGTTGGCATTACACAACCTGGCTATACAAACGAGCAAACGACAAAAGAAATAGATATAGCCATCGAAGGTGCAAGAAATAAAGGGTACGATAGGAACAATTATCAACAACAACAAGTGCAGATTGTCCAACCTCTTAATCGTAAGTTGTTTAAGAAGTGGACACCTATCGACCCTTTATCCATAAAACCGAGGGACTTTTTATATGGTAAGCACTACATAAGAAACTATGCAAGTTTAACTGTAGCACCGCCTGGTGTAGGTAAATCGGCATTGGTTATTGCAGAGGCAATTAGTATGGTTACCGGTCGTAACTTATTAAACGTGCCAACGAAACAATGCAAGGTTGCCTATTTTAATTCAGAAGACCCATTTGATGAAATACAAAACAGGGTGTTAGCCATTGGGCAACAATACAATATAAAACAAGACGAATTAGCTAATCTATATATCGCATCAGGTCGTGAAGATGAAATATTACTGCTGCAAGGCGAATATGGCATTGTAAACGATGATGCGTACATGGCAATAGAGGAAATGGTTAAGGCAGAAAGTATTGACGTACTCATACTCGATCCACTTGCAAACATGACAACAAGTAGTGAGTCTGTTGAGAATTTCCGCACTATTGGTCGCAGCCTGTCCATGTTGGCAGACCGCTGCAGTATTAGTATTATGATTGTACACCACACAAGAAAGATTGCAGCAGGGCAAAACGAAATTAGTGTAGAAGATGCAAGAGGTGGTAGCAGCTTAATTGGTGCTGTGCGTTCGGCACGTATCGTAAATAGGATGTCAAAAACGGAAGGCGAAAACCTAAATGTAGACAACTATTTAGATTATTTTAAAATTACAGGTGCAGGTAAAAACAACTTAGCACGTATTAGTGATAAGGATAAGTGGTACAAAAAAACGAGTCAAACTATGGCTAATAATGATGAAGTTGTAGTTGTTGAAGAGTACATACCACCATCAGCATTTGACGGCATTACAGAGCAACAAGTAAGAAATTTAGTTAAAGACATAAACAAAAGCAAAATAATTTTGTTATCAAGCATACGTGCTACACGCAACGAAAGCAAAATGTCAGTACACGAATTTATAGCCGAAAAACTTGACCTCAATATTGACGATGCACACGCAAAAAGACGTGTAAGTTTGATGTTAAAATCTTGGCTAGAAAACGATGTGCTGCGTGAAGAAACAATTAATATGTACGATGTTGATCCCAAAACATACCGCAAAAGAGATGTATATAAGCATATTGTGGTTGGTGAGGCTAAAATATGGTGAAACTAGCTGTGAGTAACATATTTGCTATTTTTGGTGGTAGTGGGGGATATGGTAAAACCACTACCACCGCAACTACCAAAACAAATACCTGGCAGAAACGCAGGGAAAGCCTTGTTGGATATAGATTTTACGTGTGTGTGAAAGTGATGGTGGTAGTGCCTTTCTTTATAAAGGCACAAACACTACCACCACCACACGTGTTGGCAGTACCAACATGAAGTTATTTAAGGCACGAACAAAAGAGTATGAATTTTTTAACAGGCAAGGGCAGCATATAGGAGTTAAGGCATATTTGAATTTAGCATTTTCACACATAATCGAAGATTATTTACACTACCAGGAGCAACACGATAATTATTACGGATTCGGTAATTTAGCTAACCTTGTAGATGAGGAAATGGCACAACGATACGATAGTGCCATATTAAAGTTACGTATTACGATTGAACGTACTGACGCAAAAAACAAAGCAACTTGGAAAGAATTAAAAATACGTTGCGAGATTTGTAAACGTGGACTCGATGCTATGCAAAAATATGTCCAGGACAATCATCTGTTTACACCGCCAACGATGCTGACGAGCAAACGTGCTGACGATAAGACTTTTGCTGTTGTGCTATACCCACAAGATGCTGCATGGGTAAAAAACAATCAAGGTGAGGTTGATGTCGTTTACACCATGCAAGAGATTGTGACGATATTAAAAGATTACGAATTAACGAGTGAGTTAAAAAGCCGACTCGACAAACATGGTTTTGATAAATCAGAAGTCGTGTCAATTAATAAACCAAACGATAACAAGGACTATTATAATGACGAAATACCCTTTTAAATATGATGTACGAAAAAACCCTAAAACTTTTTTAATCCAAGCAGAAACCATACTTGAGCAACGTGGCAAACAATATGGCGACTGTTTCGAGTTGTTTGAACGTATGGCAGCAAGATTTGGCTATACGATTGGTGAGAAAATAACACCATATCAAACTGCAAGAATTATGATCGAGTTAAAATTAGCACGTTTGGATCTAAACCCTTACGATGAGGATAGCATAATCGATATCATAAACTATACAGCATTGGCAGGTGCGATGAAAAGTCACGAAGATACAAAGACAATTAAAAAACAAAAAACAGTTGGCGATATTGATTTTAGCGAGATATTACATGGCAAACCCTCAGACTCCTAAAAAATTTACAATTAAATCTGACTTAGGTACAGAGCAGGGTGTAAAAGACCATAGCTATCGTGATGAGGCTATTGGTTTAACAGCAGGGTCACAGTTAAGACGTAGAGTGCTAACACAAAATTTGATTGATAGATATTATCAAAGAAAATTAATAACACCACGTCAATATAACACAGCACAATATCTACACAGTATTTACACAAAAGGTAGCCGTACTGCAGGTATGAAATACGATGTACGAGTTGATGGTGGGGGTGCAAGTAATGATGATTCAGCAGTAGGTTTTTCTGACTATATGAAAGCGATGAAGTTGCTGCCTGGTGAAATGTTTCGTGTTGTACAATGGATTGTAATAGATGGTTGTAGTGCAACATCATTAGACCAACAGATACACAATGGTCGAAGGATGTCTATGCAGCAGTTAAGAAAAGCATTGGATAAATTGAGTGAATATTTTGGTATTTCATAGTGGCAAAAAGAGATAAACAAACAATTAAAGGTATAACTGCCGAGTTAAAAGTGCAGTTAGAATTAGCACAAAATCCTGATTTGTTAGTGTTTACACCACTACTTGGTCTTGGTTTAGTCGATATAGTCACACTCAATCGTAAGACAGGTGAGTATAAATCTTATGATGTTAAGGCTAGAAGTTACCGCAAATCTAATTACACAACGAAAGATGGACATTACAAAAACACAAAAGGTATGCTTATTAATAGACCAAGAAGTAATGAACAAAAAAAACTAGGTGTAGAAATTGTTTATCCAAAAGAGACAAAAAAAAGAGGCAGTTAAAAACTACCTCTTTTCTTACTCTTAATTTGTGTTAACTTTAATTTATAAGAGACGTTTCGAACTTAGGTTTTATCCATTGTTCAAACCAATCACGAGCATCGTCTTGTAATTGGTAATTATTTTCTATGTGCTTTTTATATGGCAATAATTTATGTACACCATTATTTTTATAACACACAAACATTTTAATATTTGATTCGTAAAATATTGCGTAATTTTTATAGTTGTATAATTTCATTTTAATACCTCGCAAGTTTGTTTAAATTATAGTCAAATAAAACTTATAATAATAATTATGAATAATTATGCGTTTGTAAAGTTTTAAATTGTATTTTTAAACATTATTTGATATTTACTTACAAATGGTTAATGATTTAAAAAACAAAGAAAATAGTCAAGTAAAACGACCAAGAGGTCGCCCAAAAGGTACAGCACCAAGTTTCTCGTCAGTAATTTTAGTTCGTAATAGCATAAAAGCAGCTATGGATGAGTGCGAGAGACGTGGCAGACCGCTGTTTATGCTGTTAGCTGATGAGATGATTGAAAGTAAAACACCATCTAAGACATTGAATTTACTAGGTAAATTCTTGCCAGGTGTACAGGCAGACCTAAACATTACTGTAGAAAACAATTTTGCTAGTGCATTAAAGGAAGTGCAGCAGCGGTTAGTGGAGCAGGGTGAAGTGGTAGACATTGAGGTTGTAGATAACGGAGCAGACGTTAAGTAGACGTGTGCATCGGTGTTGTAAGTATTGGTTTTCTGCCATTTAGAATATAGGTTGCCGAAATAGTTGCCGAAACTTAGGGTGGATATAGCTTTTCTACAAATTATGCTGCAAAAATACCAAAAAAAATAGTATACCCCTCCTGGCAAAAAAGGGTGGGGGGTAGTGTCATTGTAATACCCCCCTCATAAAAAAATTGTGAAAAAAATTATATATGTTTAATTATTCGTTTGCATTGTTTGACAGTATAAAGTATATATGATGATAACATAGTATAACTATGTAATGATATCTCCTTCAAAACCTCACGTTTAAACACATTGACGTGGGGTTTTTTTATTAGCATTATATTTTTGGTCGTAGCTTTTTACCGCAAGTTTGGGCTGCGACCACTTCCAAAAAAAAAATTTTTATGGCAAAAGTAATCAGAGATGCAGCTGATACACTTATTGCTCTGCGTAATGATCCTGTTCTATTCGTTCGAACGTGCTTACAGGCAGAGCCGCAAAAGTGGCAGATAGAGGCATTACAAAATATAGCAAATCATAATCGCTTATCAGTACGTAGCGGTCATGCTGTGGGAAAAACAACTTTTCTTGCGTGGACAATCTTGTGGTTTTTACTGACACGACCTGATGTAAAAATAGCTTGTACCGCAAACTCCGCAAGTCAGTTAGAACAGATACTATGGTCTGAAATTCAAAAATGGCACAAACGAATGCCTGTTGGATTTCAAAACGAGTTAGAATTTCGCACCGACAAAATCACAATAAAAAATGCACCTGAAAGTTTTTGCGTTGCACGTACTAGCAGGCGTGAAAATCCAGAGGCACTTCAAGGTTTTCACTCACCCAATATGTTATTTATTATCGATGAGGCATCAGGTGTACCTGATATTATATTTGAAGTTGCACAAGGTGCGATGTCTACACACAATGCAAAAACAGTAATGGTTGGCAACCCTAACAGGGCATCAGGGTTTTTTTATGACGCATTTAACAGAAATGCTGAATCATGGAAAACAATGACAGTTTCATGTGCGGATGCTAACACAGTCGACCCTAATTACATTGAAGAAATGAAAAGGCAGTATGGGGAAGACTCTAACGTATATCGTGTGAGGGTTTTAGGACTCCCACCCACGACTGACGATAATGCGATTATGGGTAGAACACTTGTAGAGTCTGCCATAGGTCGTGATGTTGAGCCAACAAATGTTATGCCTGTTTGGGGTATTGATATTGCTCGTATGGGAGCAGACAGGTGTGCATTGTGCAAACGCAAGGGTAACATTATAACTGAGCCGATTAGACATTGGGGTGGTAAAGACTTAATGGAAACTGTAGGTCTTATCATGGCA
>Ga0209337_1003213_pt1 | contig 11535 bp, 7 predicted proteins | sample LinPmetageLP53_FD_184044 | JGI IMG/M metagenome (GOLD analysis project Ga0209337, IMG submission 184044) | Marine viral communities from the Pacific Ocean - LP-53 (SPAdes) (version 2) | ecosystem: Environmental > Aquatic > Marine > Oceanic | place: Pacific Ocean | collected 2010-02-08 | reverse complement strand
AGTTTAATTATGGTATCGATATGTCGCTATTGAATAATAAATTGACTTTCACAGCAGAATACTATTTAAAGAATACCCAAAATATGTTATTACCAGTGAACATTCCTTCAATATCTGGGTTTGAATCAACATTTACGAATATAGGTGAAGTGGAGAATGAAGGATTAGAATTTGCTTTGGCATATCAAAATAAAATCAATGATAATTTAAAAATCAGAAGTAGTTTTAATATCTCCTTTAACCGTAATAAGGTTTTAGCTATAAATGGTGATAATGATGAAATTAGAGTTGGGGGCGATTTTTATGGGGCGAACAATATATCAAAAGTGGGGAGGCCTATTGGAATGATTTATGGTTTTAAAAACTTAGGAACATTTAGTTCTGTGGAAGAAATAAATGCATCACCAACCCAAGATGGTGCTATTCCTGGTTCATTTAAATATTTGGATGCCAATGGAGATGGAGAGATTTCTTATGATACCACTGATTGGGTAGAATTAGGAAATCCTACCCCAGAATATGTATGGGCTTTTAATTTTGGGCTAGAATACAAAGCCTTTGATTTCAATACCGTGTTTACGGGAGCTGAAAACTATAAAGTATACAGAAATATTGAATCTACTACCATTAACTTGGATGGTATTTTTAATGTGGAGCAAAGAGCTAAAGACAGGTTTAGATATACTACCATGTCGGGCAATGGTGTCATCCCGACCTCTAATTTTTGGAAATGGGAACGTGAAGCAAATTCGTTCTATGTTCATGATGCAAGCCATATGTGGCTCCGAAGTGTATCTATAGGGTATACGCTACCCTTAAGCACAACGCCTTTCATCAAAAAGGCGAGAATTTATGTCAATGCTGATAATGTATACTTATTTACCAATTATATAGGAGGAAATCCAGAAGTAAGTACCTCTGGTGGACTTGCTCCAGGTGTTGATAATTCGGCATATCCTCTTCCAAGAACGATTACTTTGGGAGCTACCCTTACATTTTAAAAAACAAAAAAAATAAAGATGAAACACGTTAAAAAAGTTACCGCTATTTTATTGGTTTTGTTCCTGTTCTCTTCATGTAGCAAAGATTTTCTTGAAAAAGAGAACCCTACACAACTAGGAGAAGGAACTTTTTATAAAACTGAAAAGCAGATAGATCAGGCAGTTATTGGTATTTATGGACAATTACAAGGTATAATTGCTAATCAATGGTTATTCACTGAATTTATCTCCGATAATACCACCTTGCATTTTGATGAAGGTGATAGAGGACAGGCTCCTAATATTGAATCTTTAGAATATTGGCAGATGAATTCAAACACTGGGAGTATTTACGATATGTATAGAGCTACCTATAGTGTTATTGGAAATATCAATACAACGCTTTTTAAACTTTCAGAAGCGGAAGCTATTGATGCCACCACAAAAGCTAAATTTGAAGGTGAATTGAAATTCTTTAGGGCGTATTATTACTTTCTGCTAACGGAGTATTTTGGAGATGCCATTATCGTAACAGAACCCGTTACGAATCCTTCCGATGCTTTCCAATTTGAGCGTTCACCAATAGCAGCAGTGTATACCTTAATAGAAAGTGATTTGGATTTTGCAGTAGCTTCATTGCCAAAAACAGTGCCTTCAACTCAAGCGGGTAGAGTAACTAAGGGTACAGCCCTTACCTTACAAGGAAAAGTTTGGTTGACAAGAAAAGATTTCATAAAGGCCAAATTGGCACTTGATCAAGTGGTGGATTTAGATACCTATTCTTTATTGCCTACCTATGAGGCTATTTTTGACCCTAATAACAAAAATAATGCAGAGTCTATTTTTGAAGTGCAATTTCAAGGAGGAAATGATTTAGGGGAGTCTAGTGGTTTTATTTATAATTTTTATCCCAGATTTACCTCAGGAGAAGTTACCGGCTTCTCAGGAGTTAGTGGTGGGGGTTGGAATATTCCTACGAATGATCTCATAAGTGCTTATGAAGCCGGAGATTTACGAAAAGAAATCTCTTTAAGCGAAGGCTACACCAGTATTGGTGGCGATTTTGTGCCTGTTCCTTTTATTGAAAAGTTTCGTCATACCCACTCTATTCAAGGTCGGCCAGATGATAACTGGCCAGTCTTTAGATATGCTGATGTATTATTGATGCTCGCTGAAGCTATCAATGAACAATCTGGACCTACAACTGAAGCCTATGATTATGTAAATGAGATACGTGATAGAGCGGGTCTAGATGCCATTGATGGGATGTCAAAAGAGCAGTTTAGGGTGGCCATACTTCATGAAAGAAGAATCGAATTGGCATTTGAAAATCATCGCTGGTTTGATTTGAAGCGAACCTTAAGTACATCAGAACTGGTTGATTTGCTCAATGCACATGGACTTGCAGAAAGAGCAAATCCAACCACATCGAGAGGGTCAATTGCATTCACTGCTGGAGATTATATATTCTCTCCCTACGAAGTTTTACTTCCAATTCCAGAAAGAGAACGACTGGTTAACCCTAATTTAGAACAGAATGAGGGGTACTAAAAAAGCTTTTTTTTTATTAAGTTGAGTTAAGTTAGAACACGTCCCTTTTCCCTAAAGGGACGTGTATTTTAGCAAAAAAGCATTTTATTTCAAAATAATTTTAAATAGTACTGATCTTTGAATGTATTTGTTTTCGTTTGAAGATGCCATACCTTGCCTAGTAGACCAATAAAAAAGTATTATGCTTATGAGACCTGTAAAACACAAATTCATTCCATTACTCTTATTATTTTTCTTTGGTCTTACACTATTTGCGCAAGACCAAATGCCCATCTCTAGTTTAAAATCTAATTTTAATTCACCACCTGATACCAGTAAACCCGGTGTGTATTGGTATTTTATGGATGGAAATATTTCTAAAGATGGTATAACAGCAGATTTAGAATCTATGAAAAAAGTTGGCATCGGAAGTGTTGTTTTCTTAGAAGTGAATGTGGGTATTCCACGAGGCAATGTTGATTTTTTCAGCGAAGAATGGCAAAATCTTTTTGTATTCGCTGTACAAGAATGTCAACGGTTAGGAATTCAAATGACTTTAGGGGTTGGTCCGGGTTGGACAGGCAGTGGAGGTCCTTGGGTAGCACCTGAAATGTCAATGCAACATTTGGTATCCAGTACTGTGGATATCAGATCTTCGGCTGTAAAAGATCCGATAATACTTCCGATACCAGCGCCAAAAAGACCTTATTTTGGAGAAAATGCATTTACACCAGAGCTCAAAAAGCAATGGCTTGATTTTTATGAAGATGTGGCTGTTTTAGCCTTTCCAACGCCTAAAGGGAAACAGCAAATCACTGACGTTGAAGAAAAAGCCTTATATTATAGAGCTCCTTATAGTTCAGTGAAAGGCACCAAACAGTTTTTGCCTTCTCAAAAACACTATAAAGACATTCCCTTAAATGAAGTTGTTTCAAAAGAAGCTATTCTTGATTTAAGTGCTCTTTTAGAAAATGACGGTCTTTTACATTGGAGTCCGCCTCCCGGTGATTGGACCATAATGCGCTTTGGAAAACGTAATAATGGGGCTATTACACGTCCTGCACCCATACCTGGATTAGGTTTTGAAGCGGACAAGTTCGATACCGTTGCCATACAACAGCATTTAGATCATTATGTGGGTAGTTTGCTAAAAAAAATAGGCACATTAGACACAGCAGCCGTGGGTGGTTTGAAAATGTTGCATATGGACAGTTGGGAAATGGGAGCTCAAAACTGGACGGCTTCCTTTCGACAAGAATTTATAACAAGAAGAGGCTATGATCCGCTACCATTTTATCCTGTATATGAAGGCAGAATAGTAGAAAGTGAAGAAATTAGCGAGCGTTTTTTATGGGATATACGAGAGGTTTCTCAGGAGTTGATTTTAGAAAACCATGCGACCTATATAAAAAAGTATGCCCACAAGTATGGCCTAGGATTATCTATAGAACCCTATGATATGAACCCTACTGCTGATTTAGAATTGGGAAATATAGCTGATGTGGTAATGGCAGAATTTTGGAGTGAAGGCTATGGTTTTTTTAATACTGCCTTTGCAGTTGTAGAAGCTGCTTCTGTAGCACATATTAATGGTCAACAGATAGTACCTTCAGAAGCATTTACAGCAGATAGGGCAGAAGGCTTTAGGCAATATCCAGGCGCCATGAAAAATCAAACCGATTGGGCTTTTGCAGGTGGACTAAATAGGTTAGTGTATCATACCTTTCAACATCAATCTTTAGACGAAAAACTGAAGCCAGGAATGACAATGGGTCCCTACGGAGTGCACTGGGATAGAAATCAAACTTGGTGGCCCATGGTGAAAGGATATCACGATTATGTATCCAGATGTCAATTCCTATTGCAACAGGGCAGAAATGTTGCAGATATACTATATCTAGCTCCAGAGGGCGCGCCTCATGTTTTTAAAGCGCCGCCATCAGCTTTATCGAGTAATACGTTTATGCCTGACCGTAAGGGGTATAATTTTGATGGATGTGCGCCATCTCAATTATATACAGCAGAAGTATTCGATCATAGGATAGTCTTTCCAAGTGGTGCATCCTATACCGTATTAGTACTACCACTTTCAGCAAGTATGACGCCTAAATTACTCTCAAAAATTCGCGCCTTAATTCAGGCGGGAGCAACTGTTATAGGAATACCTCCCAAAAGAGCTCCTTCTTTAGTGAATTATCCTAAAAATGATCAAGAATTACAACAAATGAGCACTGAAATTTGGGGAAAAGAGGCAATTCCAACGGAAGTTACGGAGCGGAATATCGGTAAGGGGAAAATTATCTGGGGGGGTGAATTTGCGTTTCCAGAGCATGATACTATGCTATATCCCAATTATTCAAGCACTGCAAAAATACTCAAGGATAGGAATATCCCGGAAGATTTTAGCGCGAATGGCGCGATAAGATATATTCATAGAACCTCCAATGAATGGGACATTTATTTTGTTTCAAACCGGTCAAATAAGGAGTTGAATTTAGATTGCACTTTTAGAAGCACCAAAGGTATCCCCGCATTATGGGATCCTATAAGTGGACGAACAAAAACCTTGTCGGATTTTGAAAAAACGGTATCAACGACTCGTATTCCTATGAAATTTGCGGCATACGAAAGCTTTTTTGTGGTTTTTTCCAAAGAAAATAAAAAGAATGAGGAATTGAGCACTAGTAATTTTCCTTCTCGTAAAACCCTCGTAAGCTTAAAAGGATCATGGGATGTTGCTTTCGATCCCGAATGGGGAGGCCCTGAACATGTGGTTTTTGATACCTTAAAAGATTGGAGCCTTTCTTCCCATAAGGGCATAAAATATTATTCTGGTATCGCCACATATACCAATGAATTTGAGTTAAAAGCGTTTGCAAAAAAGAAGAAAAGTCAGCCGATATACATTGATATTGGTGAAATGAAAAATTTGGCAAAAGTTAAATTAAATGGTATGGATGTAGGTATTGTATGGACAAATAATCAGTTAGAGATAAGCAACTATCTAAAAAAAGGAACCAATACAATTGAAATAGAAGTGGCTAATTTATGGGTAAATAGATTGATAGGGGACCAGAAAAAGGACAATGATGAAGTCAAAGATGGGCAATGGCCCAAGTGGCTATTAAAGGGAGAGAACCGTCCCAGCGATCGGTATAGTTTTGTTTCATTTCAGCATTATAATGGCAATGAGGCTTTGCTGGAGTCTGGATTATTAGGCCCAGTAAGGATATGGATTGCATCTGAATAAAATGGAACTCATGTATTATTTTGTCTAAAGACAAAAGTCTAAAGTTGAAGGTCGAAGGTTGTTTTCATTGCGCGGGATGAGGTGTTGGATATGATTTTCATTCAGGGTTGAGAGATAGGATGGCCTAATCAAACATAATTTTCCATATTTTTTAAAGGGAAATTTAAATAAATGCCCATAGGATGAAATCAATTACAAAAGCTAAAAATAGGATAACAATTATCTGCAACAAATCCGATAGGGAGAAGGCCGATTAAAGCCTTTTAAATTTTCCTGTTGGACCTGATGGCATCAATGAGTTGCGCTAATTATTTTAGCTTCACAAGTGGATGATTCAACCCATTCACTTCATTTTTGATTACGGTATATTTTTCCAAATGCTCAAAAAGTTGGGTGAGCGTTTTAAAGCCGTAAGTTCTTGAATCAAAACTTGGATCAATTTTTCGAAGGGAGCTACCAACTTTTGCGATATAGGCTTCTTCTTCTTCATTGCTAATCGAAATCTCAAAAGCCTTGTCGATAATACTGATATCAAGTCCAGGTAATTCAACTGTTCTCTCCGTTTTTTCAATTGGCTTTTGTAAAGCCTTCTTTGCAGAAGTCTTTTCTTTTGGTACCGTTTCAACAGCAGTAAATTTTGCAATTGGCTTTGATTCAGGCAGTAGATTCTCACTAAAAGTGAAAATTTCACATGAATTCACAAAGGCAATAGGGGTTGTTTTTCGTCCAATACCCATCACGAAACGGCCTTCTTCCCGTATTCTTTTGGCAAGTCCAGTATAATCACTATCACTAGATACAATACAAAATCCGTCTACACTTTGGCTATGTAAAATATCCATAGCATCAATGATGAGTGCACTATCAGTGGAATTTTTACCAGTTGTATATGAGAATTTTTGTATTGGATTCACCGAATAATGATTGATCACTTCTTTCCAACTATTCATTTGAGGTATGGTCCAGTCACCGTAAATTCTCCTAATGGTGGCTTTCCCATATTTAGAGACTTCTTCCAAAAGTTCTTTAATTAATTTTGCCTGAGCATTGTCTCCATCAATTAAAACGGCAATATTAAATTTTGTATCATTCATAGTATTCTGATTTCATTTTTTAATGCGCTGAGGGGGAGCCATACAAGGGTACAGGGAGATCACTTACTGCATTTTTCTATAACTTGAATATAGTTGTTTTTATTTGTTTTAGAACTATTTCTTACTACTTGAATATGTTTTTTTTTGCGATGAAGTGCTTACATAGGTTTAGGGATTACAACATACCGCAGCTTGATGCCTTTACTAAAATGAATCCTACTCATCGTTAGATATGAAAAACGCCTGAAAAGTATAAAACTCACAGGCGTTTGCCACAAGTAGCATAAGCGTATCTCTAGGTTCACCTTTTTTTGTTGAGGTCATTATGCATAGGTAGCCTTGACATTGGGGTGAAAAAATTATTTGGTTGCATGCGCACAACATCAAATTGGGCATCCTACCATTCGCCATGTGTAGGAAAGGCCCTTTCATATTGTTTAGGCCATAGGTCTTTTGATTCGTGCTGTAAAACATAGGCAGCATATAAAGGGAATTGTGGGTTTCTAAGGCTTTCTCTTGCAATACAAATTAAATCTGCAGCATCATTTTGGAGAATTTCCTCAGCTTGTTGGGGAGTTGAGATCAATCCAACAGCAGCTGTAGGGATGTTAATTTTATTTTTAATTTCAGAAGAGAAAGTTACTTGATATCCTGGTTGAACAGGAATTTCAGCCAATACATTACCTCCGGTTGAAGTATCAATGAGATGTACCCCCAAATGTTTAAGTGCAGCCGCTAATTGTAGGGAGTCTTGTATATTCCAACCATTTTCAGTCCAATCTGTTGCTGAGATGCGGACGAGCAGTGGCTTTTCTTTTCCCCAAACCTGTTGTATGGCTTCAACGACTTCAAGGGTTAATCTAATGCGATTCTCGAAACTTCCCCCATACCTATCTTTGCGTTGATTGCTTAGCGGTGAATAAAATTGATGTAAGAGATATCCATGTGCTGCGTGTATTTCAATCACATCGTACCCCACTTCGATAGCTCTTAAAGCCGCCTCTTGAAAGTTTTGGATGATTTCTTGAATTTGTACTTTGGTGAGTGCTTTTGGAATTGCCTCTCCTTGTTCAAAAGGTAGTGCACTAGGGCCGTAGGTTTGCCAACCATTTGGCGCTTCTGGTGCTATTTTATGTCTACCTTCCCAAGGTTTTTGTACACTCGCTTTTCTTCCAGCATGTGAAAGTTGAATTCCCATCTTACTGCCTTGCTGTTGTACAAATTTCACGATACCTTGTAAGGATGCAATTTGTTCCTGATTCCATAGCCCTAAATCACCATGACTAATTCGCCCTTCTGCTGTAATAGCCGTGGCTTCCTGAAGGATAAGCCCTGCTCCGCCAATGGCCCGTGCCCCATAATGTGCTAAATGCCAATCATTAGCGATTCCATTCACTGCAGAGTATTGACACATTGGAGAAATCACAATTCTATTTTTTAAGGTGATATTGCCTAATGTATAGGGACTTATTAATTTTATTTCGTTTACGGACATGGTTTTATTTTTTAATTGCTATCACGTTGATTTTAAATTCCCTCAGGCATTTAGAGTCCCAAATTCTGAGTCCATTTAACCGCCAATGAGAGATCGTCGTGGGTTAAATTATGGCCTGTAGGGAGTTGATGCAGTTCCGTGCTAAAGTTATTTTTATCGAGCAATGCTGTATAGGTTTTGATCTCAGAAGCACTCACCATTTCGTCATAACTTCCAGCGCTTATAAATACAGGAACTTTTTTGTTGGTCTTGAAATCAGGTGTTTTTTTATAGGGCAACATGGGTCTGAATAAGATGGCAGCTGATAAAAAATCGGGATATAGCATTAAGGTTGATCCAGCGATGTTTGCGCCGTTCGAATAGCCTAAGGCGATAAGTTGGCTAAGATCAAACCCTTCTACAGAGGCTATTTCTTTGATAAAGTGGACCATTTCATGAGTTCTAAATTTCAAGTCTTCTTCATCAAAGACGCCCATGCCTAAGCGTTTAAAAAAACGCGGCATGCCGTTTTCAGAAACATTACCTCTTAGGCTGAGTAGGTTAAATTGATTTCCAAAGTTTTTTGCTAAAGGAATTAAATCGCGCTCATCTCCACCAGTACCATGCAGCAACACTAAGGTAGGTGCTTTAGGGTTTCCAGAAGATTGATATTTATATACTAAGGGTTGAAAATTCATAATTCATCAAGTTTTACTAAATGTGTTTCTATTTCATTTCTACGCGATTCGTATTGAGCAGGAAGTTTCAAGTTTTTTCCTAATTCTTCAAGCGGTTCATCTACTGTAAATCCAGGATTGTCTGTGGCTATTTCAAATAAAACCCCTCCTGGTTCTCTGAAATACAAAGAATGGAAATAATTTCTATCTATTTGTGGCGTAATATGCAACCCAGCAGCTGCTACTTTTTCTCTGAAAAACAGTAAGGTTTCATCGTCTTTTACTCTAAAGGCAACATGATGGACTGTGCCATTAGCTACATGACCTCTTTTTTCAGTTGGAATCTCAACCAAATCAACAATAGCTGCGTTGGCTACAGTATCAATGACAAATCGAGAACGATTGCCTTCTTTGGCAACGAGTTTATAGCCAAAAATTTGAGTAAGTACATTGGCTGTTCCTTGAATATCGTTTAAAGTAAGGGTGATATTGTGAAAGCCACGTGTTGCATTTTCAGCAGTAATAGCTTTGGTTACCCATGGTTTTCTGCTGTCATCCGTTTCTACTAACTCGAATTTTAAGCCATCTGGATCTAAAAAAGTAAGGTATTTTTCACCAAACCTAGTTACAGGTCTCTGATCGATATAAGTAACCTTATGTGCTTCAAAACGATTGATCCAAAAATCTAAACTTCCTTTAGGGACAGCATAACCAATTTCTGTAGCCATTCCGGCTCCTCTTCGTCCTTGTGGAATTCCAGCTCCCCATGGGAAAAAAGTGAGAATGGTTCCAGCGCTTCCTACTTCATCACCGAAGTAAAAGTGATAGGTATGAGGATCATCAAAATTGACGGTCTTTTTGATGAAGCGCAAGCCTAATACGTCTGTGTAAAATTTAAAATTGGTTTTGGCATCACCTGCTATGGCAGTAATATGGTGTAGGCCTTGAATTTTATGTTCCATGATATTTCTATTTTTATGATGTAGTCAAAATTACGGGAACACGAAAGGTTGTGCATTGAACTAGGACAAGAAAGAGGTACAGCATAGACGATCACTTTTTTTAGAAGAGGAAGCTTTCGGGTTCCTATTCCGTTTAGGGTTATCGAAAGTACATTGCTCAAATTAAAGGTTCCTATAAAATTAAGTTAATCTATGCCAAGGCAAATTAATTTTGCTAGCCATACGTAGCGCTTTTTAAGCAGCAGTTACGACTTGTAAAGTCGTGTTCTTACTTTACTTAAAAACTCGGCAGAGATGCCTAAATACGAGGCGATGTGGTGTTGCGCAATTCGTTGGGGTAGGGTGGGGTAATGCGCCAAAAAATCAAGATATTTCTCAGGTGCTGAGTGCACGATATTATTTACCAATCGGTCTTGAGTCACTGATAAATGTCGTTGTACTAGTATCCGAAAAACGCGTTCAAATTTGGGTATTTTAGAAAGTAGTTCTTCTTTTTTTTCTGGGGATAATATAAAAAGTTCACACTCTTCTAAAGCTTCAATAAAAAACCGACTTGGTTGATGGTCTGAAAAACTGGCAATATCGCTAATCCACGAATCTTCAATGGCAAACTGTACAATCACTTCGGCCCCTTTTTCATTGATATAATACTTTCGTAAACAGCCTTGAATAACAAATCCTTCAAAATCACAAATAACACCTTCCTGTAAAAGGTATTCTTTTTTTGCAGATTTTTGGATGGTTAGTAAAGAATGAAAAATAGTCAATTCTTCTGCTGTAAAGGAAGCATGTTTAGATACGTTATGGTCTATTTGTGAAAACATGAGCCTAATTTAAAAATTATTCTAAAACGAAGCGTCTTAGAGGAGCATAAATTTCGGTTGAAACTATAATTCATCTTTTTGCGTAGCGAAACGGCAGCGAGGTGCGGATTTGAGCTGCAAATGTGCGCCATCAAGAACTATTCTGTTGAGGATGAATTTTTAAACAGTAGCCATCTGTGTAGTTCGGAAAACTAAATATCCTTTACTCGAACAAAAGAGCATATATTTTGGAAATAATCATATTTATTTAGAGAGATTTTCTAATTTGGCAGATATACAGTATTTTTTTTGCATTAAATCTAAAAAAAATTAAACAACCGATTGCATTAATTAAGTGTGTTTAGTACATTTGATAATTGATGCTAATGTAAAGTTACAATAGCATCACTTTTGTAAGGATTATAAAATGAATTGTATACGCTTTATATTTGGTAAGACTTGTTGCAAGGTTGTTTTTTTTGTCGCTTTAAATTATGCTTAGCTGTGTTTAATTTCTAATGGAACCATATAGCAGTGAATTGATTTGCGGAAAATATAAAGGGTAAATTATGATTTTTTGAAGTGTATAAATAACACTTATTTATTGCTGATTTAGTATTTAGAACGATAATTGGAGATGGCTAAAAATAAAATGGTTTTGGTTTTTTTTCTTTATTTTATTCAGGCTTTCTGTCAGGATACCAAAGATTTAAAATTGTGGTATCAAACACCATCAGGTGATGTATGGGAAAACGCATTGCCTAT
>Ga0209337_1003210_pt1 | contig 11543 bp, 9 predicted proteins | sample LinPmetageLP53_FD_184044 | JGI IMG/M metagenome (GOLD analysis project Ga0209337, IMG submission 184044) | Marine viral communities from the Pacific Ocean - LP-53 (SPAdes) (version 2) | ecosystem: Environmental > Aquatic > Marine > Oceanic | place: Pacific Ocean | collected 2010-02-08 | reverse complement strand
AGATTTATTATCTAGTAAAGGTGACGGAACAGCAAAGGTACAAGCGGATGATATAATGCGTTCTAAAACAATAGCTAAAGTAACTTCAACAATTAAACAACAAACCTATGATGATGACTCGTACTTAGTGCCGTGTACATTACATTGCGGTTAAGGAGATATAGTAATTCGTAAGACAGGTGAGTGGTCGCTTTTACAACAACGGAGAATATATGACTACAGAAACAAAAGATAACAACGAATATCAAATTAAACTTCTATCTGAGATAAATAAAAAAATTTCTAATCAACGTAACGAAGCTCATAATCGTATAGCTCAACTAGAATTAATTATTGAATCTAATCAAAGAGAAATACAAAGTTTAAAAGATAGTATAGAAGGAAATAAAATATTCAAGGAGAATAAAAAGGATAAATAATTATGCCACATCTAAAGCAACATATAGCAACAACTACTCCTACAGCAACAACACAACAGCCGGTACAAACAACACTACCAACGGGAGCCTACACCCCACAACAATCACAAGCTTCTCAAAATATTACAAGCTTAATGCAAAAAATGGTGTCTACGCCTACTATGGCTACTGGAACATCAATTATTCCACAACCTATGAACTCCCAAACTGGAGACTTATTAGCAACTGGGGGTATAGCAACAACTACTCCTACAGCAACAGCAACACAATCGGGTAGTCCTACAGCAGTTACTGCAGGTACTTCACCAACAGCTCAACAAGTAGCAACTACAGGTTATGGGCAAACTTCGGCAAATTATACAGCAGGACAAACAGGGCAAACAAATGTTCCTCAAGCAACTGCAGCACAAGGCACAGTTTCAACTCCGGCAGTAGCAGAGCAAATGGGAGCTATTGACCCTAATGCTACAGTACAAGGACAACTTGCAAATCTACAAGCAGGTGTTACAGCAGGACTACAGCCGGGTGGCGTTATGCCTATTTGGGCAAGAACTTCAGCTGATTTAGTAGAAGCAAAAATGGCTCAACGAGGTATGGGTCAAAGTAGTATGTATGCAGAAGCAATGGCAGAAGGTATCATGCAAGGGGCATTACCTATAGCAGCAACTGATGCACAAACATATAAAGATAAAATATTTCAAAATTTAGGAAACAGACAACAAGCGGCTATCCTTAATGCACAAAATTATATGCAAATGGATATGGCTAATTTATCTAACAAACAACAAACTAGTTTAACAAACATACAATTAAAACAACAAAGTTTATTAACTGACCAAGCGGCTAACAATGCAGCATTACAATTTAATGCTGTTAATGTACAACAATCTGAGCAATTCTTTTCTAACTTAAAATCGGGTATTGAATTACAAAACGCCCAACGCTCTGATGCAATGAATCAATTTTCTACATCAGAAGGAAATAAAATTAATGCAATGAATGTGGGAAATAATATAGCTGTAAATGAAGCAAATGCAGCAAGACAAAATGCTATTGGGCAATTTAATTCACAACTACAAGATTCAAGAGATAAATTTAATGTAGATAATCAACGTGTAATAGACCAGTCTAATGTACAATGGAGACGAACTATTAACACAGCAAATACAGCGGCAGCTAATGCGGCTAACCAAACGAACGCATCAAATGCACTAGCTATGTCTAATTATGCAATGTCAGCATTATGGCAAGAATGGAGAGATGAAGCTGATTGGCTTAATACTTCATCTGAAAATGCTACAGCAAGAAATCATAATATGGCTCTTGCAGCATTAGAAAGAGCAACAATGTTTGAATTAAGTGATGAAGCAGCAAAAGGTGATTTATTAAAATTACTTGGTAAGTTTGGCTTTGAATTTTTAAAATAAAGGATAATATATGAGTATATGGAGTGCAATAGGAAGTTGGGCTGTAGGTCAATTTACAGATAACTTTCTTGGTGGTGATAAAAAAGGTGGAAGTATTATGGATAGAGTTATTGGTGCAGGTGCCAGTGCCCTTTCTGATAAATTTTTAGATACTCCTAGTGCTGCCGGCAGACCACCCAATGTAGATTTAGGTGTTACTAATGCTAAAACATATGCTATGTCAGCTGCTAAAGCTCCAGAAACTCCAGTAGTAGCAGACGCTGCAGCTATAGAAGCTAAATGGACTAGCGTGGCTAAAAAGTTAGCTCAAATTCAAGATACAACAGCAATAGGAAAATAATATGCCACAAGAAATATTTAAAGAAGCTGACCAGAATCCATTTGACGCTCCAATACCGGGGCAATCATTAACTAACGAGCCGGGTAATTATCCTTGGGAACATGCTCCACAGTATACAGACCCAGACTCTGCAATGAATTTTGTAATGAAAAAGTTAGGTAATGTTAATATGGCTGAACAGATTCTTTTAATGTTAAAGGCTAAAATTCCTGCAGAAGCTATTACTCGATTAATTGTATTTGGTGGATTTACAGAAGGTAAATGGACTGTTGATGTAGCAACATTAATAACTCCTTTAGTTATGCAATTAGTCGTTGCAATGGGTATGCGTGCAAAAATAAAAACAATGAGAATTAGTATGCAAGATACAAGTAATGGTCAGTTTATGAAAGACATGGCTAACCATGAAGTACTACAAGAAAAAGCATCAGAAGAAATTAAAGAAGAATTAGAACAAATGCCTCCACAAGAAGGTATGATGGCTAGACCAGAACCACAAGGAGATATGTAATGGCAAAATTATTTGGAATAATTCCTTATGGTGGAAGTAGTAAATTAGGACAATTTGTAAAAGATGCAGGAACAGTAGGCGAAGGATTTATGGGTCAAGCTCTAGCATCTAAAAGTGCAGACGATAAACGAACAGCAGACCTAGAAGATGCAGTAACACAAGCTACATTATCAGCCGCAATAAATTTAGATTCAAAGTATCCTGCTTTTAAAGCGGCAGAAGAAACACGAATAAAAAAATATGAATCACTAAAAAATAACTCTGCTGTCGGCCCAGAAGTAGCAAAATGGGCATACTTTCAACCGGGATTTTTAGACAATGATAATTACTTAGAAAATGCTTTTCAATACGCATCAGCTAATCCTAAATATAAATATAGTGGTGGGGTAGAACCATCAGAGCAATATCAAGAAAATATAAACCAATTTCAAAATACAGTTAGGGGTAAATTTGGTGATAGTCATGGTGGTAATATGAGTAGTCTATTTGTAGGCGAAGCTACACAACCAACAACTCCAACTACTATTGATAGTACTCAAACAGATACTACGAGTATTACTACAGACCTTACTGGTAGTACTCAAACAGATACTGGTGCAGAAGGTGACTTTACTACTAGTATGATGCCACCTTTAAATACATCTCAAACTACGGCTGAAATGAAAGCTAGTGTATGGAGAAAAGTATTAGGAGGATATGAAAATGGATTATCACCTAGAGACATGTTTAACAAAGGCTTTATAAATGAAGGTGAATTAAAAATATGGGATAATACCACTGGTCAAGATAAATTTAAAGCAGATGCTATAACAACTGCTATGTCTATTGATGAAGATTATCAAACCGCTTTAAATAGTGGAAATTCAGAGGCTTTAATTCAAGCAACTGCTAATTTACAAAATAAAGTAAATATATTATATAGCTTAAACAGAACACTTGACTTAGAAAACAATAAAAATATACCAAATGTAGAGCTTAATAATAAAACATATGCACCATCAACAAATAATACATTACCAGAAGATGGTAGTAAAGTTATATATTCTGAAGGTGATGGCGATGATGCAAAATTTTATGTTAAACAGGGTAATGTAATGTTAGAGCTAATACCAGATGAGGCTAATAAAAAAGGATATGCAATAGAAGGTTCTCCAAGATATAAAGAATTAACTAATAAACAAAAAATATCATATAGTGAAGACGGGGGATTATTAATTAATGACCAACCATTTATTCCGGGATAATTAAATATGACTGAAGGTATTTCTCCAAGTTTTGGCGTTCCTCGTGATGAACCTAAAGAAAATTCTTATGGTGAAGTTATTGAATCTAAAACTAATGAGCTTGAAACTATTGATAAAGAAAATCAATATTCAACAGGTGCTACACCAAGTTTTGGGGTGGAAAGAAAAAGTATTTTTTCTGAAGATGAAGAGCCAATATTAAATTTACACACTAACACAAGTATTAAAAAAAATCCTAATATACCTAAAACATGGACTGGAAAAAGTTATGACGAATTAAATCCAGAAGGATTAGGTGCATGGGTATATGGTTTTAATGCATCACAAGAAGGAGCATATGAATTACTTAATAATATTCCCGGAAGTATAGATAGATTTTTTGATTTTGTAGGTGAGCAAACTGGACTTGATACAAATAATGAAGGTTTTTTTGAAGAAGGATTACAAAATTTAGAGTATTGGTTAACCAAAAAAGCTAGATTAACTAACCCAGAATACTTAGGTTTAGAAGCACCCGAAACCCTTAGAGGGAAATTTATGGCAGGTGTTGCTTCTGCTCCTATAACACTTGCTACTTATATTCCTGCTACAGCACTTACAAGAAGTCCTGTTTTTGGATTTGCATTAACAGATGCTGTTCGTGCCGCAGAACCAGATGCAGGTTTAATGGATATTGCAGAAGGGGCGGCTTGGGGTGCAGTATTTGGTAAAACATTAAAATGGGCAAATAACTATAATATGGCTCCTCGTATTGCTATTATGGGAGGTATGGGATTTGGTAGTTCCTATATACAAACAGTCGGATTAGAACCTCCTTCACATTATACTGAAGAGCAAAAAAAGGAATTTAAAAATCAACTGTCTTTAGACAGGTATGCTAGTGCTCTTGTTATGATGGGTTTAGGTATACCCGGAAGGTATAAAACAGGGATGCCTTGGTGGGAAGGTATTAAAAAAGAAATACCGGGGATGAAAACAAAAGTAGAATTAAATAAAGAACAAGTAAATAAAGATTTAGAAAAAATTAATGATACTTTAAAAAAAGGTGAATATGATGTTACTGACCCTTATATTAAAAGTATAATAGAAAAAAGAGAAACATTAGAATTAACAGATTTAGAATTAATTCAAAATGTAAAAAACTATGCAGAAAATATTAAGGAAGTTGATAAATTTGTTAAAGATGATGTAGCAAAAAAGGATTTTTCTGTTGGTAAATTTGAAGCGGCAGTTATACGTATTGCAAAAAATCAAGGTTTGTTAGAAGCACAATATTATTATAATAAATATATAGAAGCTAAAGGTTTAAAACCATCAGAAGTACAAGTTAAAATTGGTGACACAATTTCTTTAGATGCTAAAGGAACTAAAGCTGTTATAGTAGGTCAAATGGCTAAAGCGGAAGCAAAAACTGCAGATGGTTTAATAGTATTTACTGTTAGAAGAACCGATGGAAAAGAAGGTACTATAACTTTAGAAGCAGTTAAAAGATTTAATCAACCCAAAGTAGAATCAAAACCTTTAAACAAAATATTAAAAGTAAATGAAAAACTTTTAAACGAAAGAATAAAAAAGAAACAAGATAATCTAGAAGTTAAAGAAGTAGAACCTAAGACAATAACTTTTAATAAAGACGAATCTATTTATTCTAGTATTGATACAGCTTTATTTAAAGAAACAGAAAGTAATATTCTTACTAATTCTGCAGATGTTGTTTTACCTATAATAAAAGCTTTACCTAAATACCAAACCTACCTTAAAAATTTAAAGAAAAGTTTAACCGATACATTTGGTAAAACTTTTAGCGTCTATCGTTTAATGGATAGAAGTGATTTTAGAAAACTTGCTTATAGTAGTAAAGGAATAGACAAACCTTTATCTGTATCATTAGATTACACTATTACTAATAAAAGTTCATGGGTAATGGGTAAAACTAAATTAGAAAGAGAAACACAAGCACAAAATGAATCTATAATATTTCCCGGCTCTTTAAAAATTAATGACCCTGTACTTGTTCGCATGGAAATAGATGCTAAGTCAGTTTTATTTAAAGGTGATAAAAATTTATCAGAAATAATTATTGATGGGACAAAAATAAATACTAAAAATGTAGAATTAATAAAAGATAATAAAGGACTTGCAAAGAAAAAATTAACAGAAGATAGTAGAGTTCAATTAGAAACATATAAGCTTGATTTAGAAGGTCTGCTAACTAATAAAGGTGTAAATGCTCTTATGCAATATAGAAGTATTGAGCCTATGCTTGAAAATATAAAAAAGGAAATTGGAATTTGGAAAGCTGTTATAAAAAATGAAAAACCTAAATCAGAAATTGATGCTGAAACAGGAGCAGTAAAACCTATTAAAGAAGAAACAGTCGTTAATTACAATGACCACATTAATAAATTAATTGATACATGGATTGCAGAAGGTTCAAAAAATAACTTTATTGAATTTTTAAATACTTTACCTAGTCGTAAATCACGTTTTAAATTTCCAGAAGAACAACAACCTGTAAAATCTTTTATGTTAGTTCCTTGGATTAAAGATAAATTAAATTTATTAAAATCAAAAGATACAAAATATATTAGTGATGATTTAAAATTACTTACAGACCTTACTAAATATTTAGCTAAAGTTGATACAGTAGTTAGATTTGACAGAGACTCACATCGTGCAGTAATGGATGTAATAAGAGCCGCAGAAAATGGTAATATAACTGCTGTACAAACTCTTGCCATGAAAGTTAATGGTTTTAAAATTGTTGATTGGATTTTAGATAATGGAAAAATAAATTATAAATTAGAATTAATTCCATTTAAAGCAGAAAGTTATAGGAGTATTCCATTAAAATCTACATTAATAAGACAGCTTAAACAATATACACCTAAATTAAATAAATCTAGTGGAGTTTGGGAATGGCCTAATATGCCAACAGAACTTCCTCGAGTAGCAGAAGCAGGAAAACTACACGCAGTTACATCATTAAAATTTGAGGGTAAGCAAGGTTTGTTTGTAGGTAAATTAAAAGGCAAAGAATGGTTAAGCCATCAACAAAAAGAATTTACTAAATTAACTTCAGACATTGAAAAAAAATTAAATGTTAAATTAACAAATAAATTAAGCGAAGACCCTGTGGATTATAAAGGTACTATACCAGACCCAGATTGGACAGCTACTTTAAAAGGTGAATGGCGTATAACTGAGTATCAAAAAGGTAAAGGTAAATATAATAAAGTTGTAACAAAAGTTAAAGTTGACCCAGTGCCAAAAGATACAATGGCAACAGAAACAAGAACATCTAAAATTATTGAGATAGAAGATTTAAAAAATGTTGTCTTTGAAAATAAAAAAGTAGAAGCAGTTAAACAAGACCTTCTTGACCCAGATGCACAGTTACTAGCAATAGAACAAAAACGTGTAGAAAAAAATGTTAGTGAAGGTGGTGATGTTACAATTACTAGTACAAGAACACGCAAAAAAATAACTAACGAAGAATTAGATATAGTTAAGAAGAGAATAAAAAAATTAGAAGAGATGGCTGAAACTGCATTGCAGACTGTGTCCTATGTTGATAAAGTAGCAGAGCATATTACAGGTCGTTTTGGATTAAGTAAATATGAAGTTCTCGCAGATTTACAATTAAAAGATGGAACTCCTAAATATAAAGATATATCTGATAAATATTTAAATTATTCTTCGTGGGTTATACCACCTCGTTTAATGAAAGCACATCCTTTTATACGTTACTTAGCTCAAAGAGTAGGTGACCATATGAATAAGATAGATAGAGAATTAGAAACATTTCTTTTTTCGCCAGTTGCTAGAACACTTAAACTTGGAGAATTTGATAAAGAATCTAAAGGAGGTGTATTTAGTACAGGAAAAGTAAATATTGGTGCTACTCTTTTAAGTAGAAGGGAATATGTCAGAACAAAAGCGGGAATGGTAAGTCAAATTGTTGATTTAGCTACGTCAAAAGAAATTGTTAATGGTAAAAAAGGATGGGAACGTGCTGATGAAATGATACAGGTAGCTTTTAAATTACAAAGAGATAAAAGTGCATTAGCAGAAAAAGAAAATTTACCCTATGATTTAAAAAATAAAGATGGTACATTTAGATATGAAGTAACAGATTTAGAATTAAAAAATACTTACAAATTAGATGCAGAACAAATATCAGCATACCGAACATTACGAAGTAGATTAAATGAAGGGGTAAATGTATATAACGGACAGGCAATAAAATATAGTCAATTAGAAGGAAATAATGCAAGTGAAGTAGCGATTAATGCGATACCAAATTATATACCTAGTATGTTTTTTGGTGATGCTCGTATATTTGTTAATAAAAAAGGAGAAGTTGGTAAAGCTCAAAATGGTGAAATAGAATGGAAAGATTTAGAAATTTTAGAAGCCATAGGAAAGGATAATTTAATATCGGCACAAATATATGTTCGTTCAAATAAAGAGTTTAAAGAAAAATACCCTAATGCAAATATATATTTTAAAATAGAAGGTAAAGAAAATAACAGAATTTTAACAAAAGATAGGGGTGGTGAATACGATGTTACTATTTTTATGAAAGACAGAGAAAAGACTAAAGGTACATCTCCTTATGAAGCAACCAGTCAATTTTCAGAAGCTATTTTATATTTAACTCGTGTAGGAAAAAAAGCACAAGCAGAAAGTTTAAAGCAAGCAAGAAAAGAAATATTAGCAACAAGAGGTTTTCCTATTCATAAATTAAAAAAATTTGGTGTGCATGGTGCAATGGGAGAAAGAGTAGGTAAAAAAGCTAACTACAAAGATGTAGATAATTTTGTTAAAGCTATGCAAGCATATACAGAAGGATTACTTCGTACAGCACATGGATTTGAATTTAGAAATGATACTACGGGAAGAAATGGTATTTTAAATTCTAAACAAATGGAATCTTATGAAAACGTAAAAAATTTAAGTTTACGAATAATTGAAAATGCTACAGGAAAAACTACTGGGAAATTGGAAAAAGTAGCTAATAAAGTACTACGAAAATATTTTGGCGAAAAAGGATTAGATAAATTTTTTGGAGCAGGTAATGTATTTGGATTAAGCACAAGTTTATTATTTTTTAATATTAGATTTTTACAATCTCAATTTATACAACCTTACCAAATGATGATTCCTAAACTACGTTCACTCATTCGTCAAAAGAAATTATTTTCTAATAACCCGAATGGAGAGGGTCTACTTTTAGATGGAGTTTTGCGTTCACAAAAAAGAATGTATAGGCCAGAGAAAGAAGATTTTGAACTTATAGATTTTTTACATAATCAAGGTGTTTTAGAAGCAAAATTCTTTCAAGAGTTTTTAGGTAAGGATGCTATGAGTACTACGGGAAAAGGGGTTTGGAATTTTGCTTCAAAACTTACTATGAAATCTTTTGTAGGGCGAGCAGAATCATGGAGTAGATTACAAGCGGCAATGATGGTGTACCATACACTTCGTTTAAGTGGAAGAAGTAAAAAGTTTTCTCAAATGGAAGCCGCACATATAGCAGATGTTTACATGGTTCAATACGCATTACATGATAGAGCTTTAATATTTGGTAGTGCAGGAATGGGTGTATGGGGTAAACCTCTTGGATTATTTAAAACATTTCAATTTAATTATCTATCTCAAATAACAGAACACGCTCTGTCTGCAGTAAAAGGAATAAAAAAAGCAGTTAAAAAAGAACAATCATGGAAAGATGCTCTTAAAGATGCGGAAAGTACTGTTTATTTTGTAACATCTATGGTGTTAACAGCAGGTATGTATGGAGTTATTGCAAAAGAACAAGCCGATGCTTTACTAAGAGTACTTGGATACCCTACGCTAACAGAAACTTTCGCTGAATCCGATTTACCTAATTATTTATTATGGGGTGTACCTTCTGCTGTACAAGGAATTGATTTAACTACAACTTTATCAGCACCGGGATTAGGTGCAGGTGATTTTTTCTCTGTTGTATCACTAGATAAACTAGGATTAAACCCATTAAAAAGCCCCATTTTATCTGGAAAAGGAAATAAAGGTCTTGCCCAAGGTATTTCTGATTTATTATTGAAGGGAGCTTTTGGGGGAAGAGTTACAAGATGGGAGATGCAAAATTTTTGGAAAAGTTTAACTCCTAATTCTTTTCATGGTGTAATAGAAGGATACTATAGTGCTAAAGACCCTACATTTGATATTAGAAAATGGGGAGAATTACCTATTCAAAGTGAAAATAAAAAGTATGGTGTAATAAATAGGGATATAAAAGGTTGGATTGCACGACTAATGTCTTCTCGTACTTTAGAAGAAGCTCGTTTATTTAAAGTAGGATACGCAGTAACTTTACTTGATAAAAGATTAGATAAAAATATAGACACTATAGTTATACAAGCAGCAGATGCATCATTAAAATATGGTTCTATTCCAGAGTGGTCATTTGAAGAAGCTAAAAAATATAATATAAGACCAGAAGAATTTGCTAAAAGAGTTAAAAGTAGAATTAAATTAGTTACAACTACACTAATGGATAGATGGAAAGTTAAAGAAATAACAGGAAGAAGCTTATTAAAAAAAGATATATTATCTGGAGTAATGAATACTAAATCTAAATATAAAGGAAATGGAGTTATGCTTAATATAAATAATATTACACTATCAAATCCAAATTTTGGAAAAGAAAGAGTAAATACAAATACCCCAAGCTTTGGCGTTCCAAGAAATTAACATGGCTGAGTGGGAAAAAGAAATAGCAGAATTAAAAACAGATGTCAAATATATTCGTGAGGATATAGGTATGATGCAAAAACAAGTAAGAGAATTAAATACAACGTCAAACATGGGTGTTGGTGGGCTTAAAGTATTCCTAATAATAGGTACAATACTTGGAGCTATATGGACATTCATGAAAATAACTGAATAGGAGAAAATATGAAACTATTAAAAGACCTTTGGGAACACTTAAAAGAATGGAGTGAATGGAGCATGAAGGACTGGATTAAAGCCGGTATTGTTGCTCTAATAGTTATTGTTATACTAGGAGCAATTTAAATTAATGTTAGGTTTATTATTAAAACCCTTGCTCGGTGTTGCCGGGCAAGCGGTATCTGGTTTTATAGAAACTAAAAAAGCTAAGGCTGAGAATAAACTAGTAGAGATAAAAGCGGCTACAGCATTAAAAGAACAGCAGATAGCCGGAAAAGTTTCGTGGGAAGCATCAGCAGTAGACCAAATGAAAGGTTCGTGGAAAGACGAGCTAATTTTAATTTGCCTATTAGCTCCGGCAACATTAGTCTTTTTTCCCGGAATGACAGAACATATTCACAATGGCTTTATTGCCCTGCAATCACTTCCGGATTATTATAAACACCTTTTATATATAGCCTGCTCAGCGAGCTTTGGCATTAAGGGTGCTAAAGGTGCAATGGGATTAATTAAAAAGAAATAGTGAAAGTATCTGAAAGCACTAATGTACAGATGCCACTCAAGACGGTTGCCAGTTTAATTACATTGGTTGCTGTAGGAACGTGGGCATACTTTGGTGTTATAGCTAGACTAACACAAGTAGAAACTGCATTAGTTTTAACA
>Ga0209337_1003209_pt1 | contig 11545 bp, 12 predicted proteins | sample LinPmetageLP53_FD_184044 | JGI IMG/M metagenome (GOLD analysis project Ga0209337, IMG submission 184044) | Marine viral communities from the Pacific Ocean - LP-53 (SPAdes) (version 2) | ecosystem: Environmental > Aquatic > Marine > Oceanic | place: Pacific Ocean | collected 2010-02-08 | reverse complement strand
TGTACAATTGGACCCGTTAATGATAGAGCTTAATTATGTCAGGAATTAGTTACAATACATTAGTTACACAAATTAAAAATTACACAGAAGTAGATTCTAACGTTTTTACAACAGATCAATTAGAAAATTTTATTCTAAATGCTCAACAAAGAATCATGTTAGATTTACCTATGGATTCTGACAGATTCGTGGACCAAGGTACAATGGCAGCCGATGTAAATAACATCAGAGTTCCAGCAGGATCTTTATTTGTTAGAGGTGTAGAAGTATTTAATGCTGCAAATTCTACTGAAGCAGGTACATGGTTAGAAAGACGTGATCAAACATTTTTAAGTGAATATGTAGGAAGATTAACAGGTCCAGAAGGATCAACTACATCAGGTGCAGATGTTACAGGTAAACCTAAATATTACTCTATGTTTGGTGGAGCAACAGGATTATCAGATACTACTTCAGGATCTATCTATTTAGCACCAACACCAGACGTTAATTACATATTTAGAATATATTATAATAAAATGCCAGCTACTTTAGAATCGGGTAATCAAACTAATTATATTAGTTTATATTTCCCTCAAGGTCTGTTATATGCTTGTTTAGTAGAGGCATATGGATTTTTAAAAGGTCCAACAGATATGTTGACATTATACGACGGAAAGTATAAACAAGAACTACAAAAGTTTGCAGCGATGCAAATTGGAAGAAGAAGAAGAGACGATTACACGGATGGAACATTAAGAATACCAATCGAGTCACCGCCTCAATAATTAGGAGAAAAATATTATGGCAATAACATCAGCAATATGTAACAGTTTTAAAGCAGAAGTTTTACAAGCTTTACACAATTTTACGGCATCATCTGGAAACAGTTTTAAACTAGCTTTATACACAAGTTCAGCTACTTTAAATAAATCAACAACAGCTTATAGTACATCAAACGAAATTTCTAACACATCAGGATCTGCTTATACAGCTGGTGGAAAAGCACTTACAAGTGTAACGCCTGTTTTATCTACAGATACAGCAGTTTGTGATTTTGCAGATGCATCTTTTACGTCTGCTTCTTTTACAGCTAATGGTTGTTTAATTTATAATGATACAAACGCGGATAGAGCAGTTTGTGCAATTGCTTTTGGTTCAGACAAAACTGTAACAAGTGGAACTTTTACAATTCAATTTCCAACAGCTGACGCATCTAACGCAATTATCAGGATAGCATAAGGAGGTAAGTCCTTATGTCCGTAACCCGAACATTCACAGTAACAGTAGTAAGCACTGGTTCCGGCAATAAATATTTTATTGATGGCGTTCAAACACCTACTTTAGAATTAGTTGAAGGTGCAACTTTTAAATTTGATCAATCAGATTCTACAAATGGAAATCATCCATTAAGATTTGCAACAGCTGCAGATGCTTCAGGTGGAACACAATACACAACTAACGTAACTACAAACGGAACTCCGGGATCATCTGGAGCTTATACACAAATTGAAGTAGCTTCTGGTGCACCAACACTTTATTATTATTGTACAAATCACTCAGGCATGGGTGGTCAAGCAAATACTCCTAATTCTGATTTTTGGGGAGCAGGAAATTGGAGTGCAAATCTTTGGGGAATTGAAGAAGCATTTGTTTTAGGTTGGGGTGCACAAGCATGGGATGATGGTGAATGGGGAGAACTTAATGATGTAGTTTTTACATTAACTGGAGTTTCTTCTACTTCAGCAATAGGTTCACCTACAATTACTACAGAAATAAATACAGGTTGGGGACAAGATGGTTGGGGTGTTGAGAACTGGGGTGCTTCTGGAATAACAATTGAATTAACTGGTGTGCAAGCAACTACAGGCATTGGAGAAGATGTTAGTTGGGGTAAACAAACTTGGGGATCTACAACAACTGGTTGGGGTGGTGAATATTATTTAAATGTTGCAAGTGTAATGGGACTAACAGGATTAAGTTCTACGTCATCAGTTGGAGCACCAACAGCAATATCTGATTTAGTATTAACACCAGATGGTCAAAGTGCAACGTCAACAGTTGGATCAGTAACTATAGACTTTAGTATAAATGTAGCGTTAACTGGTCTATCAACAACATCAACTGTAGGTACATTAGCTCCTGCAGATGTTATGGGATTAACAGGAATTTCTGCAACTTCTGCAGTTGGTTCAATATCAATTGCTTCAAATCCTGTTGTAGATGTAACAGGACTTTCTATGACTTCTTCTGTAGGAACAATAACTCCAGCGGATGTTATGGGATTAACGGGAGTTTCTGCTACCTCAACAACAGGTGCTTTAGTTCCAGCAGATGTTATGGGATTGACAGGAGTTTCTGCAACTGCTAGTGTATCACCAATTGGAGTAGCACCATTAGGTTATGAAACAATAACAGCTACACAAACAGCTAATTATACGGCTGTTAATGCAGATAACTAATTTAATATGTTATTGACATTAAGTATAAAAACAAATAAAAAAAGATACTAATTAGGAGAACAAAATTATGGCATCAACTTATACGGCTCTCGGTGTAGAACTAATGGCAACTGGTGAAAACGCCGGTACATGGGGAACAAAAACTAACACCAACTTAAATATAATCGAACAAATTTCCGGTGGATATTCTGCACAATCTATAGCAGGTGGAGCACAAACTACAGCTCTTACAGTTTCTGATGGATCAGCTGGAGCAGTTATGTCTCACAGAATGATTGAACTTACAGGTTCAATTACTGGAAATCAAATTGTAACAATTCCTTTAGATGCACAAACATTTTATTTTTTAAGAAACTCAACATCAGGTGCTTACACAGTACAATTTAAATATGCTTCTGGATCAGGAGATACATTTACTTTTTCAGCAACTGAAAAAAGTGACGCTATTTTATTTGCAACTGCAAATGATGGCACTAACCCGGACATCTATCAAATAGGTGTAGGAGATGTAACTCTTACTGGAACACAAACTTTAACAAACAAAACTTTAACTTCTCCTAAAATTGGAACTGCAATTTTAGATACAAGTGGAAATGAATTAATTAATCTTACTGCAACAGGATCAGCTGTTAATGAAATTACATTAGCTAACGCTGCTTCAGGCAATGCACCTACTATTACTGCTTCTGGTGAAACTAACGTAAGTCTTAACCTTGTTCCAAAAGGAACAGGTACTTTACAAGGTGGCGGTTCAGCTTTAAAAATTGCTGGTAAAGAAACTATATGGATACCAGCAGTTGCTATGTATCCAAACACTACAAGCGGTTGTTCTACACTTGCACAAACAGAATTATCAAATGGACCAGAAATTAAAACTTTAGATTTTGACAAAGATTCAGACGAATTTGCACAGTTTGCTGTTGCTTTTCCTAAATCATGGAATGAAAGCACAGTAACTTTTCAAGCATTTTTTACAGCAAACACAACAAACACTGGAACTACATCATTTGTTTTACAGGCTGTTGCATTAGCTGACAATGGAGATTTAAATACTGCATTCGGAACAGCAGTAGGACCATCAGCAAAAGCTATGAGTGGTACAGCAAACGATTTAGCAGTAACAGCAGAAAGTGGAGCAGTAACAATAGCAGGCTCACCTAGTACAGATGAGTATGTATTTTTCCAAATATCTAGAGATGTATCTGGAGATAATTTAACAGCTGATGCAAAACTGTTAGGTATTAAATTATTTTTTACTACTGATGCTGCTAACGACGCATAATAGGAGCACACTATGAAGACAGACAAATTAAATATACCTTTAATAGGACAGGGTTCTAAACAAGAAAAAAGAACATTAATTAGAGCACAAAAATCTTTTGGTTATCAAGTATTAGGTTTTGGTGGAGGAAGCACTGTTGCACCAGTTGATTGTAGTTATTTAGTTTGCGCTGGTGGTGGCGGCGGAAATGATTCAGGCCAAGGCGGCGGAGGAGGAGCTGGCGGAGTTCGAATATCTTTTGATACACCATTAGATGCAGATTCAAAAATAACGTTAGAAGGTGGATCACACAGTATAACAGTCGGCGCTGGCGGAGCAAGGGATTCTCAAGGTGGCAATTCAGTTTTTTCAACAATCACTGCAACTGGCGGTGGATCAGGTGGAGGTATGGGAAATTGTTCGCCTCTTAGTCCTCCCGCACCAAGTGCTGCGGCACAACCTGGTGGATCAGGAGGTGGAGCTAGATATGGTCTTAGTTGTATTTCATGCGGTCCTGCAATTGCTAAAGGTAACACACCACCTACAAGTCCTCCACAAGGAACTAATGGTGGCGGTTCTCAACCTGGACCACCTCACGCAAATGATGGACCCGCAGGTGGAGGAGGTGCTTCTCAAGCAGGGCCTCCTGGAATAAATGTTGAAAACAGAGCAGGTGGAAGTGGAGTTACAACTTGTATTACAGGATCACCTATAGCTCTTGGCGGAGGTGGTGGAGCCGGAGGAGCAACAAATAATTTTCAATCTGGAAAAGGTTTAAATTTTGGTGGAGCAAGAGGAGCTTCAAATCAAACCGCTGCACAACCTGCAGCTGCAAATAGAGGAGGCGGCGGAGGTGGAAATAACGATGCAGCTACTTGTTCTTCCGTACCTGGAGGTTCAGGACTTGTGGTTGTTAGAGTTCCCGGAACAACAAATATATCAGTTTCTCCTGGAACTAATTCTGTTTCAGCATGTGTGGGACCGACAAACGATAAGGTTGCAACTTTTACAGTATCTGGTACATTGACTATTGCATAAGCAATATAGTTAATGTTATTTGAAAGTATAAAGAAAAACAAAATTTTAATTTACGATAATCTTCTTAATAATGAAGAAATACAATCTATTAAAAAAAATATTTTTGATTCTAATTTTCCTTGGTACCTTATTCAAACTAAAGACAAAGAAGATAAATTTTATTCAGTGGATTTAAAAACATATAAAAAAGTTTTAAAAATTAAAAATGTACGAGAGTATGCTAAATTTGTTCATACTTTTTTACACGGTAAAGAAATATCTAATAAATTTGTTATACCTGAAATTATTATAAAAAGAATTGTAGATTTTTTTAAAATAAAAAATATTAAAGTTTTAAGAGTTAAAACAAATTTACAAACTAGTAACGTTTTAATAAATAAAAATCATCACTCATCACCCCATGTAGATCACGATACAAAACATATGGTTGGAATTTATTATGTAAATAATTGTGATGGAGACACTAGAATTTTTAAAAAAAATAAATTATTTAAATTAATAAAACCTAAAGCTGGCCGTATGGTTTTGTTTAATGGAGCGTTAAAACATTCTGCTGGTTTTCCTGTAAAATCACAGGTTAGATGTGTAATTAATTTTAATTTTAAAATGTAAAATGTTTGAAATAATTTTTTCATCTTACCTATATACAGAAAAATATAATTTTAATTTATTAAAATGTGAAAAACATATATTACAAACTATGAAAGAAAATAAAAAAGGTCGTGTAGTAAGTAATCACGGTGGCTGGCAAAGTCCTGATTTTGTTAAAGTTAATTCTTTTAATAAAAATATATTTAAAAAAATAAACGAATCTGTTAATAAAATTCAAAAACAGTTACCATTAAAGTATAATTTAAAATTACAAAATTACTGGTATAACGTAAATAAATTTGGTAGTTGTAATAAATTACATCATCATGCTGAATTTAGTAATACTCTTGTATCGGGTGTGTTTTATATTACAACTCCTAATAAATGCGGTAATATTGTTTTTGTAAATAATGATCAATTGAACGTGCCATTATACGAAAGTAAAGTGCATAAACATAATTGTTTTACTACTAGTAGACACACAATAACTGCTTCAAAAAATATATGTGCTTTATTTCCTGCTCATTTAAATCATTTTGTAGAACCTAATTTAAATAAAAATAAACATAGAATAAGTATTAGTTTTAATTATGGAATTTGACTATTTAAATAAAAATGGTATATAAAATATATATATATAAAGAAATATGAATTTAGAACATTATTATTGGTATTTTAAAGAAGCTGTTCCTGCTAGAATTTGTGACGATATAGTTAAGTATGGAAAATCAATAAAAGATCAAATGGCTCTTACTGGTGGTTTTGAAAAAAATAAAAGTTTAAATAAAAAACAAGTTAAAGATTTAAAATCTAAAAGAGATTCAGACATTGCTTGGATAACAGATCCTTGGGTTTATAAAGAAATTAGACCTTATATTCGTAGTGCAAATAAAAGTGCTGGCTGGAATTTTGAGTGGGATTTTTCTGAATCATGTCAGTTTACGAAATATGAAAAAGGACAATATTATGATTGGCATTGTGATAGTTGGAATGCACCTTATCAAAGCAATAATGAAAATACAAATGGCAAAATTAGAAAACTTTCTGTAACTGTATCTCTTTCTGATCCTAAAGACTACAAAGGCGGCGAACTAGAATTTGATTTTAGAAACAAAGATCCAGATAAAAAACCTAGCATTCAAAAGTGTACAGAAATTTTACCAAAAGGTTCTCTCGTTGTATTTCCTTCTTTTGTTTGGCATAGAGTTTGTCCTGTTAAAAAAGGTTCAAGATATAGTTTAGTAATATGGAATTTAGGGTATCCTTTTAAATGACTTTTCCATCAATTTTACATTTAGAAAATTATTTTCAGTGCCCTATTTGGTATGCAGATTGTCCTAGTTTTGTTTCTAAACTAAATAAATATTCTAATTCATATATTAAAGAATCAAAAAAAAAGAAAAAAAATAACATTGGTGAAGTATTTCATTCAACAACTTTACTTGGTGATAATAATTTTGTTAATTTTCAATCTTATGTTTTAAAAACGTGTACTAATTTATTAGATGAAATGGGTTTTGATTTAACTAATTATCAATTATTTTTAAATGAATTTTGGGTACAAGAATTTTCAAAAAAAGGTGGTGGACATCATACTTTACACACACATTGGAACGGACATATGTCAGGTTTTTATTTTTTAAAAGCCAGTGAAAAAACATCAATTCCAGTTTTTGAAGATCCAAGACCAGGTAATTTAATGAATCTTTTACCATTAAAAGATCCATCAAAAGTAACACACGCTAATTCACAAATAGTGTATAAAGTTAAACCAGGAAGAATGATATTTTTTCCGTCTTACTTGCCTCATCAATTTACTGTTGATTCGAGTAAAGAACCATTTAGATTTATACATTGGAACTGTCAAGCAATACCAAAAGGAGTAATAAATGTCTTTCAAAAAAAATAAATATATTGTTATAAAAAAAGCTGTACCTATAGAACTAACAAGTTTCATCTATGATTACTTTTTATTAAAAAGAAAAGTAGCACGCACTCTATTTGAAACAAGGTTTGTATCTCCTTTTACAGATTATTTTGGAGTATGGAATGATGAACAAGTTCCTAATACCTATTCTCATTATGGTGATATAGCCATGGAGACTTTATTACAAAATTTAAAACCTCTTATGGAAAAAGAAACAAAACTAAAACTATCTCCTACATATTCTTACTCTAGAATTTATAAAAATGGAGATGTGTTAGCTAGGCATAAAGATAGATTTAGTTGTGAGGTATCAACTACTTTAAATTTAGGTGGAGATCCTTGGCCGATATACTTAGATCCAACAGGTAAGTTTGGTCAAGCAGGTATAAAAATTGATCTTAAACCTGGAGATATGTTGGTATATTCCGGTTGTGAATTAGAACATTGGAGAGAAGAATTTAAAGGGCAAAATTGTGGTCAAGTGTTTTTACATTACAATAAAAAAGGTAGTAAAATAGCTAAAGAAAATGAGTTTGATAAAAGACTTTTTATTGGGTTGCCATCCTTTTATAAAGGGTTTAAATTACCTAAAAAATAATATATAATAATAGCTATGGCGAATTTTGCAGAAATAAAAGAACAAACTGATCCTACAGGAATTACTACAGACACTCAATGGATTGTCCAAAGAGTTGTGGTAGTTGGCGATGATGTTGTTTCTTCAGATATGGCACCTGATGGTGAACAATGGTGTCAAAACTTTTTTGGTGGCGGAGTATGGAAACAAACTTCTTACAACTCTAATTTTAGAGTTCATTTTGCTGGAGTTAATTATGTTTTTAGTTTTGATAAAAACGCTTTTATTAAACCACAACCATTTGCTTCATGGACTTTAGAAAATACTAACCTTATATGGCAACCACCAATAGCTACACCTCCTCCAGTCTCTTATATTGAAAACGATCAAGAATGTTATTATGAAAGAGATTGGGATGAAGATCTTTACCAAACAGATAATACTAAAGGTTGGATAGCAAGAGGTCCAAACGATGCTATGTACGTTTGGAACGGTTCAGAATACGTATCTGAATAATTTTTGTTTGTTTTTCAGGATATATTTTAAGTAAAATATAATACTACAAAAATGTAAAAAATCTTATATAGTGGTGCATTATGCTACAAAAATTAGGCTTTCTACCAGGATTCAATAAACAAGTTACATCTACCGGCGCTGAATCACAGTGGACAGGGGGTGAGAACGTTCGTTTTAGATATGGTACACCTGAAAAGATAGGTGGTTGGTCTCAATTAGGAGACAAAAAATTAACAGGTGCTGCAAGAGGATTGCATCATATGGTTAATAAAGAAGGTATTAAATACGCAGCTATTGGCACAAACAGAATTTTATACGTATACTCTGGAGGAGTTTATTACGATATACATCCTTTAACTAATCCATCAGGCACAGCTGTTACAAATGTATTTAGTACAACTAATGGATCACCTACTGTGACAATGACATTTTCTTCTGCACACAATTTTCAAGTAGGGGATATTATATTGTTTGGTGACCCTTCTACATTTACAGCAATTACAGGTTCTAATTTTGGATCTTCTAATTTTTGTGATAGAAAATTTATGATCACTAGTGTTCCAACTACAACCACACTTACTATTACAATGGACAGTAATGAAAGTGGAGCGGGAGCAACTACATCTGGAGGCATAACTTATTTTCAATATTACCACGTTGGACCCGCTGAACAAATTGGAGTTTTTGGTTATGGTATATCTCAATGGAGTGGTACAGTTACAAACCCACAAACTACTACATTGAACGGAGCATTAAACGCTGACTCTGCTGGAACCGGTGGAACAGGAACCACGATTAATGTAGCAAGTACAACTGGATTTCCAAGCACAGGAACAAATTTTATACAAGTAGATAACGAAGAAATATCGTACACAGGAATTACATCTACAAGTTTTACGGGCATCACTAGAAATGTTAGAGGAACAACTAACGCCTCTCACAGTAATGGTGCAACAGTTACTGACTTTAGTAGTTATTCAGCCTGGGGCCAAGCAGCATCAACCACGGATAAAGTTGCAGAACCTGGTATGTGGGCGATAGACAATTTAGGTAGCACACTAATTGCTTTAATATTTAATGGAGAATGTTTTGAATGGAATGCCGATGCATCAAATGCAACAGCAACACGTGCAACTATTATATCAGGTGCACCAACAGCGTCACGTGATATGTTAGTGTCAACTCCTGACCGTCACTTAGTATTTTTTGGTACAGAAACAACAATAGGTAACAAGGCTACACAAGACGATATGTTTATAAGATTTTCGTCTCAAGAAAATATTAATGACTACACACCAACAGCTGAGAATAGTGCTGGTACACAAAGACTGGCCGCTGGATCACGGATCATGGGTGCTAAACTTGGTAGAAATGCAATATACATTTGGACGGACACATCTTTATTTACTATGAGATTTGTTGGAACTCCTTTTACATTCGCTTATGAACAAGTTGGAAATAACTGTGGACTGATAGGTAAGAATGCAGCAGCAGAAGTTGATGGTGCTGCTTACTGGATGTCTGACAATGGTTTTTTTAGGTACACTGGTAAACTAGAATCTATGGATTGTTTAGTTGAAGACTATGTTTATGATAACCTTAACACAACATCTAATCAATTTGTATATTGTGGAATAAATAACTTGTTCGGTGAAGTAACTTGGTTTTATCCAGAAGCTGGTTCTAATGTAAATACACAATCAGTTACATATAGTTATCTAGATTCAACAGCTAAAAGACCTATATGGTTTGTGAACGCAAGTTCTTTATTTATTAGAACAACATGGCAAGACTCAGCTGTATTTGGTTTGCCTCATGCTACTCAATATGATGCAGGAACAGATAGTTCTTTTGATGTAATTAGTAATACAGATGGTATTTCATATTACTATGAACATGAAACAGGTGTTAACCAAGTAAGGTTAGGTATTACAACAGCCATACCTGCTAACATTACATCTGGTGATTATGATATTACACAAAAAGTTGTAAGAGGAGCTGCAACTAACATGGCTGACCTTAGAGGTGATGGTGAAAACATTATGAGAGTAAGTCGAATTATACCTGATTTTATATCTCAACAAGGGACTTCTATTATACAATTAGATTTAAGAAACTATCCCAGTGATACAGCAGTTAGCTCATCATTAGGACCATTTAATATTACATCTTCAACAGATAAAGTAGACACACGTGCTAGAGGTAGAGCTATAGCTCTTACTATATCTAATACAGCTGTGGATACTAGTTGGAAGTTAGGGACTTTTAGGTTAGATATACAAGCTGGAGGAAGAAGATAATGGCAAACGGAATATTAGATGCACTTTCAAAACACGGTGTGTTTTCTGAAACATTAGATACATTAAATAAAGATCCTTCAACAGCACACCAAATGAAAGGTTTTGATTTTGCACAAAACTTTCCTGGTGCAGTGCCTGGTGGAGTATATACTCCAACTTCTTTTTTAGGACCTATGCTTTCTAAAGGATATCAATATGGTCAAGAAATAGGTAAATCTATATTAGATGGACCTGGAAATTATACAATAGGGCAAGCAATTGATAATGCAGGAATACAATCAGATGCAAATATTGAAGGTATGCTTGAAAAAGGTTTTGACATGGATACTTATAATCAAAATGTAAAAGATTTTAATATTGCTGATGTAAATTTTGCTAATTCTTTTGGAAACCCACTTAATAATTTGTTGAGCAGAACATATGGTGAAGGTTTAGCAAGTCTATTTGGCTCTAATGCTATGGCTGACCAATCAATCGCTGGACCACAAAATTTTTCAGAGACAAACGACCTAGCTGGATTAGATATGGATAGATTTGCAGGAGTAAGTTCTCTTGGAAGAAATGATATGGATGTTGAACAAGTAAATCAATTAGGAAGTCCAAGTAGATTTCAAAGTTTTAAAAATCAAATGAGTAATTTTATAGATAATCCAGTAACGAAAAGTCTTGGAACAGCTCTTAATTTTGCAAGAGGAAGTTTACCTGGTATGGTAATGAGTGGTTTAGGTTCTCTATTTAGTAGAAACCCCAACGCTCCAAGTTATCAATCCCGTAGTCCTAATATTAATTATCGTGGATTAAATACAACTAATCTAAATGACTTTTATGATAATAATCCATTAAGTGACACTTATGGCACTACAAGATTTGATAGAGCTACTCCTGGTTCGTTTG
>Ga0209337_1003206_pt1 | contig 11555 bp, 2 predicted proteins | sample LinPmetageLP53_FD_184044 | JGI IMG/M metagenome (GOLD analysis project Ga0209337, IMG submission 184044) | Marine viral communities from the Pacific Ocean - LP-53 (SPAdes) (version 2) | ecosystem: Environmental > Aquatic > Marine > Oceanic | place: Pacific Ocean | collected 2010-02-08 | reverse complement strand
TCGCAGAGATTTTCACCCAGTGTTTAATGAAAATACAGGTAAATATGATGGTGGCGTGTCTATGGAAGACCGCCAAACTTTTATAAACCATAGAGCACAACAAACTAGAGATGCTTTACAAAAAGAAGGGTTAACTTCATCGCAGCAAAAACTACTAAATGAATACAATGAGAGTGTAGCAAAGTTTGATAAAGCTGTTAGTGAAGGCAAAGGTTCTTTACTTTCTCCATCTCAAGTAATGAAAAAACCAGACTTTAATATTGGAGTTACTAGGCATACTACTGGTACAGACGTTCCTTTTGATGCTGATACATTTAATTATAGACCTATTGCTATAAATAAATCTGGTGTAGGAGATGGAGACTTTATATTTACAAGTAACTTAGATGATAACTATGATAGTGTTTTTGCAGCTAAGTCTGGTGGTATTCCTCTTCATTTACTTCCTGAAAGCCAGCAAACACTTCACAAAAATATGATGGCTTATAAACTTGATAGTGATAGAAACTTTATAAAAGACGCAGCAGGAAATAAAATACCTAAAATAAGATATAATGCAGCTGGTGAAGAGCTTTCTAATATACCTATCAAACAACCATATATTTATAATGTTGCTTATAACGAAAATCCTAGACCTACACGTAGTGGTTTTATGGATACACAAACAAAGTTAAAAGAAATAGCAGTTCCTGATGTAAACGTTAGACGTATAGATCGGGTGTGGCCTCCTAGTCCTGATGACTGGGATACATTTTGGAAAAATAAGTATAACACAGGTGGTCTTGTAACTTTCCTTAAAGATAAAGAAGGCTACGGTGCAATAGGTGCTACCGGTGCAGATAGAAATAAAGCTTATAAAGATGTTGGTGGTGTATGGACTATAGGCTACGGCAGAACTTTCAATGATGACGGTTCTAAAGTTAAAGAAGGTGATACATCTACTAGTAAAAAAGAAAATGCTTGGCTAAGTACTCGAGCTGAAGAAGAATATGATGCTGTTAAAAAGTTTTCTGATGATGAAGGTTATGGATGGAATCAGAATCAACTAGAAGCATTTGCTTCTTTCAGATATAACAACGGGCCTAAAGGTTTTGAGCAGCTAGCTCATAAGAATACAGGTAATCCTGGATTTGCTGATGTACCAGAAGATCCTGGCTATGATATAAGATATAATAGATCTACTCAAGAGATGGTAGATAAGATGCCGTTATATAAGAACGTTGATGGTAAAGAGGTGGCTGGACTAGTAGCGCGACGCGCAGCTGAGGTTGACTTAGCAGGACCAGTGCCTTATGATAAACGATACCAAGGTTGGCAAATACCTGCGCCGCAAGAGCCCAGTGGCTTTACACGTATGCTTCAGACTATAGGTAAAGGTGAAGCTATGAAAGGTAAAAAGATACCAGGATACAATGAAGGAGGTATGCCTATGGAAGACGATGATATAATGAATTTCATCAAGAACTATCAAGGAAAATTAGGCGATGTGAATCCTGAAGATGTCGGTAATATAGTTACTGACGAGGATTTATTACGGAACTCATCAGACTATATTGCAGGACCTAACAATAATGAAGAAGCGTTCATGATGCAGTATGGAAATCCAAGAACATCTATCCCTATACCTGGTGGTTTACATATGACAGACTCCGCACAGCTTAGAGGTGGTATGGTTAGACCTGATATGATGCCTCCTGGTTACGTTCCAGTGCCGCGGCCTAATACAGAAAATCTTTCTTCAGAGATTCTACCTATTAATATGCTTACTAAAGAGCAAGCTCTTATTAAAACTAAAGAGTTTGAAGAAAACCAAGCAGCTCAGAATAATTTACCATCACCATTTAAACCAATGCCTTACATGGATCTTACGAATAAAGTAAATCGTGATATGTATCCAGAAGCAGCTGGATATGGTTTGAATAATGAAATGGCAGCACCACCTGGTCCTGATGTTAAACCTTTCTTTGATACATCTAATGCTTATAACGATGATAACGAAGAGATAATTACTGGAACCGACTTAACTATTCCACCTACTATGAATAAGTTTGCTAAGCAGAATATAGAATCGCAGCTTATTTTAGCAGAGAAAAGAAAGGCGGCAGCAGAATATAGACTTAAAAATCCCGGTAAGAATCTCTTATTTAGTTCAGAAAAAGAAAGATTGGCCGCTGTAGCAGAAATTGAAAAAGCTAATGCTGATATAGAAAAGTTAAACTTAATACTAAATAAAGATATTGAGGATAACAAGAACCTTAATACAGTAGAAAATAAAAATGAGTTACGTAACTCAGAGTTAGAACTAGCTTCATTAAGAAAGGAAAAAAAGAAAGCTACTAACCAGTTACATAAAGATCAGCTAGATGCCTTAATAGAAAAACAAGAAGCTCTTAAAAAGCACTATGAAAGTTTATTAAATATTGAGCCAACTGAAGATGATGAAGTAGACGATCCTTACAAAGGTACGGAAGTAAAAAAGATTGTTTCTGAACTTGAAAAGAAAAATGGTGGTAGATTTCCTGCTAACCTAGAAGATGCTGCTGCGACAGGTAAACTAGAAGCAGCTGGTAAAAAACTTAAAGGAACACCTAAAGGTAATAAGCAATGGGCAGCTGCTACAAGTTTCTTAAAAGATTTGTTTGGAGATCTATTTAATAAGAAAGATTTAGTTAGAGCTGTATCAATTTACTTAGGTGCTAGATTATTCGGCGCATCAGGTAACCAAGCAGGTGCTATGGCTGGTAAGTATTACTTACAGAAACAAGATCAGCATGAAGCTAACGTTAAAGCTTACGCTACATCGGGTAAATACCAACCATCGTCTGTTGCTGTGTTTGAAAAGACTAGAAACCTAGCAGATCTAATAGCAATAGGAACACCTGTTGTACCTACTGGTGATTACAAAGTGTTTTATGGTTATGATAGACGTGGTAGAGAAATTAAACGCAGAGCTCAGCAGTTTAGTATTGGTAAGAACCATAAGGTCTGGAAAATAAAAGTTAAAGATCCTAAGTCTGGAAAATCTTATTGGGCTTCATTTAATACTGAAGGTTTCACCGATGATGGAACTCAGTTCTCTAATGATGAGACAAGTAAAAACCAAGCTTACCAACAGAAAATTGCTAATCTAGGTAAAGATATAATCTCTGAGAATAGTAAAGGTATAGAAGACGGTGAAGAAGTTAACTATCTTCCAGGTATAGAACCTACTTATGGTGGAGTAGAGCTAGCACAGTGGTCTATAGATAATAGAGTTTCTCTTGTTCAATCAGGTGCTATTGTTAAGATGGCTGTTGATATGGCTAAGCAACAACAGGCTTATGATAAAAATACAAAGGTAGAATACTTAACCGACTATTTAAATAAAGCTTTTGTAATCGCTAAGACTGATAAGACAGGTGTAGGAGAAGTTGCGTTCATGAATAAAGATGGTAAGTATATTCGAGCAGGTCTCTTGAATAACGCAATTGATCAAGTAAGAAAGGCTGCTATAGAAAAAAATCCAGACATAGCAAATATGAATGAGGTACTTATGCAGACAGCTATTGTTAGAAATGCTCGAATAGAGTACGTAAGATACTTAGAAGAATTAAATGATAAGCTAGATAAAACTGGTAACTTCTATCCTAAGGATATATATTATAAAAGTTCTGTAAATAATAACACAACTCCGCTATACGAATTTATGCTTGCAGGTGGAATTAAGGAGAAGTAAATGTCTGAAGAACAAGATAGATTTCTAAGCTCGATTGTTAACTACACACCTTTAACTATCGGTAACGATGGGTTAGTAGCAATAGATGGAGACACTGTAGAAACTCCTCACTTTGATAAACCAATCCGTCTCTCTGGTTATGATACCGGAGAGACATCCAAATGGATTGATGGTGAGATGAAACTCGGTACAGCCGGTGGTGAGACTCAACAAGAAGTTTTAGCTAGGCTGGCAAATGAACATGGGTTCACTAATGTAAAGCTACAACTTGATAGCAGAGGTAAACCTATAATAGATAGTACTAAGACTAGGTACGTTGGTGATTTAATTAATGATAAAGGTCAATCATGGGAACGTATGCTATTATCTAAAGGTATAGTTGAGCCTACTCGGTTTACATCTGATGCTAACAGAGCATTGTATAATTTAGAAAAGAGTAAAAGAACTCAAGCATATTCCGCAGGTGTATATGAAGAAGATTCATGGGACCAAGCAAGAGAAGAAATATTAGATGCTCTTGATCATGAAGGGTATAGGAAGTTAGGATTCAAACGGATAGCTCACGATGAGATGACATTAAAACGTATGCGAGATATGGGAGTAGGCCATTACTTTTCTGATAGTTCAGTGGCAGTAAGAGATCGTACTAGATCTTTATCAAATAAATCTTTAAACCCTATGTCTACTACTTGGAACAGAACATGGGTCAGTGTTAAAGAGGCTGGCTACGGTGCAGCTAATATGTTTGGTGATGCAACCGGATTAGAAGCTGTATCTGAGATAGGTGTAAACGGAGTTGAACGTGCACGAAGACAGATGTCACCTTACGCTGACACACTACAATCATACAAAGATGTTGACGGTTTTTATACAGCCTTAGAATATTTTACTAACATGCTCGCTATGTCTGTACCTTACATGGGTATAACAGCTGGTGCTTACTTCGCTGCAGGTCCTACTTTTGGAGCTTCGCTAGCAGTACCCGCATCTATATACGCTGGTCAAACTTATAATGAAATGGATGAGAAGAATAAAAACGTAGGTATTGCGGCTATATCTGGTGTAGCACAAATGGCATTAGATATGTTAGGTCTTAAAGGAATTGTAAGTGCTAATAAAGTAAGTAAACAATTATTTCAAAAAGCTTTTAAGGAATTAACTAAGCCTGGTGGAAAGTATGCAGGTAATCCTGCTGCAGCAAGACAAGCTATTGGTTCAGCAACTAGAGTATCACTAGCCAAGTTTGGTTCTGATGCTGCTAAAGAAGCTGGAAAACAATTAGAAGCAAAGCAGTTATTCTTAGACCTTGCTAGAAGGCAAGCCATTACAGGAACTACAGAGGCTGCAACAGAAGGTATGCAAGAAGCTATCGGATATGTTGCTGCTCATCATAAAGATATAGGTACTAAAGCGTTTGACTTTAGAGAACTTACATCTAGGTTTACTGAAGGTGCTGTAGCAGGTGGTATGTTAGGTGCGGGTATATCTACAGTTGGAGCTGCGTCTAATGCAGCAGCTTGGGCAGATGTGAAATACAGGCTTGCTCCTGCGGATGCTAAAGACCAGTCATATGCTTCTCTCTTATCAGAAGAAGAAGCTAACTCTCCTGAAGGTATGAAGTCTAACGCTCAGAATGCGGAAGCTGCACAAGATAGATACAATGCTAGCACTAATATAGGTAGACGAGCTGGGCTTAACTGGAGATCTGCTAATAAGACTATGAAGGCAGGTAAAGATGGTAGAATTCAGATCGGTGATTCTGGTACAAGTGTTGGGATCACTCATATTAACGAAAGAAAAGCTGAAAATACTGCTAGACTTAAACTTCAAGGCATTGCTGCAACGGCTAAAGAAAAACTTTTAAATCCTTTAGGACTAGTCCAAGGGTCAAGTACTAATACTATTAAGAAAGAAGATGTAATATTTTCCAGAGCTTTAAGAAGACTACGTGGTATCATAGGTGGTGAACTACAAAGAGTTTATGATGGTGAAAACTTTATGACTGCTAAGCAGCACAGGGTTGCTACATATAAAAACATGATATACAACGATAAAGAATTTTATAAAGACATGGGTTATACTAAAAGACTTTCCCGTAAAGCTAGAGCAGAAGTTAGTAAAGGGTTCATAGAAGATATGGCTCGTTACAGAAATAAAGATACAGGAGTTTTTGATCCTAGCCTTATACCAGATTCAAACCCACGTAAAGCTGCACTGATAAAACATGCTAACGTTATACAAGAGTTAGCAAATCAATTACATAAAGATCAAGTCGCATCAGGCGCTGACATTGGTTTCATAAAAGATTATTTGTTTAAGTATAAAACTCTTAACAAAAGAAACGTACATAAAAACCAAATTAAGTTTCAGAATCTTTTGATGACTAAGTATGGTTACACTATGTCTGAAGCTAAGAAATTAATAGACGAGATTATAGATAACAATGAGGTCTATGATTTAGGTGATGCAGAAGGATTAAGTAAGTTCAGTGTTACCAAAGGTGGTATCGTGCCTGGCTCGCATCATAAGAGAACATTGAACATGTCAGAAGATCCAGACTTTGATGAGTTTATGGAGAATGATTTGTATGCTAACATGAGTCATGCTGCTAAACAAGCTGCTAGATATACAGCTCATAGAAAATACATAGGTCCAAACTCTGCTGTGATTAATCAGCTACTACATGAAGCAGAAACTGTAGATGGAGTACCTCGTGAAAGAGTAAATAAGATAGCAGCTGGTGTACAGGATATACTTGATGCTGACTCTGGTAACTACAACCGACCTACATCTGAGATGGGTAAAACATTACAAAGATTACAAAAGAACTTCTTAACTCTTAGTACCTTTGCTAGCTTACCGATGTCTGCTATTTCTTCTACAGTAGAGTTAGGTCTTGTAACAAAGGGTCTAACTGTTAGCGAAGTATTTAATACTAAGAAAAATGCTGATGGCACTACTACAGGATTAAAAGGTATTGGTATTGAGCTAGGTAAATCTATATGGGATGGTACAAAAGAAGTTGCTGATTTAGCTACACAGCGTAGTTCAAGAGATACTTATTCTCCTGCTCAAAGAATCTTACAGAAATTAGGTTTGTATGAGTGGTCAGTTGGTGCTGCCCAAGTTACAGGTGTTAGCGAAGTTAACGCACAACAGCAATTTTTCTTTGAAGCATTCTTTAAATGGAACGGTTTAACTGGTATAACAAATCTTACTAGAGCTATGAGAGCTTCTATGTTCGGAGACTTTTTAAATAATAGGGTAACCGAGATCCGTGAGCATCGCATGAGTGGTGAACCTAAGACTAGGTCTATACAAGAAGCTGAGTCGCAACTACGTGACTTAGGTTTTCGTGTTGATGGTGTAGATAATATAATCGATTTATTGTTTGATCAAGATTTGATTGCTGCTGGTATAGACTTTGTTGGTCCATCACAGACTTCATCTAAGCCTGGAGACTTTGCAGCTAGAGAAGAGTTGTTAGGTACTCAAATGAGAGAGGCTACGTTCAACTTTATTAGAGAAGCAGCTGCGTTACCTGACGCTGCAAACAGACCGTTACTTTATCAAGACCCACGGTTTGCTTTGTTCTTTCAGTTTCAAGGTTTCATAGCTACATTCACAGCTAACCATATACCGAAACTATGGGGTGAGTACATAAAACGTGGAACACCAGCTTTAAAGTATAATGCTTTTGCTACTATGGCGACTATGATTATGTTAAGCTTTGCTTCACAGTGGTTAAAAGATAGACTGAAATACGGTGAGTCAACTCCTTACTTAGATGACTCAGAGTATATTGAAAGAGGTGTTAGATCCTCTGGATTACTCGGTACATCTGAAAGAATTATAGATCAGTTCATGCCTCTATATGAGCAGCGGTCTGACTCAGCAGGAGGGTGGATATTTAATAGTGCTGCAAGTGAAGCACCGGCTATTGGCTATGCTAAGAGAGTAGCGCGTGCTGCAGGTAAATTTGTAAGAGGAGATGTTGGAGAAGGCGTAAGGTTAGGTATGAAAGTTATGCCAGTCTTAGGACCATTCAACCAAATTGGTAACGATGCAGGCGAATACACTTCAAAATGGAACTTTAAAAGTACAGGATAAATAACATGGGTAAAATCAATACGACTACATCAGGATCTATGGCTGGTGGAGGAGACGCGACAACAAATCGTGAAGAGATGGAAGCGAAAAGAAAACTACAAATCGAAAAGCGTGATGCAGATTTCCAGCAAGCATTCAACCAAGAGGATGCAGCTCAACAAGCTTACGTTGGTGGAGAGTTTGTGCCAACAGTAGACAAAGCACCAGAGGTACAAAGCTTTATTGATGGGTTAGCTAACATCACTGAAGAAGAAATCCTTGAGGCTAATGCTGCAAGTAGCTTTGAGCCAGGTAAATCAGAAGAAGAACTGTACAGACCTAATATGAGAGAGCGTCAAGCAGATAAAGGTCCGAGAAGGTGGAACCCATCTTCACCTTCACTTAACGGTGGATCAGAAGGAGATGGCGGGTTTAACTTCAGAGTTAGAGATGGTGTTAGAAAGCTTAGCAACGGAGAGTTTTATTTAGGTGTTAATCCTGGAGGCCAGATATTCGGTGACGCAGAAAAGGCTAACATAACTAAAGGCACAAACGTTGATGGCGTGTACGTTAAAGGTGAAGGTAAAAGAACATCAGTAGATCCTAACACTCAAGTGAGAGCTTCACAAGAACCTGGTATGATGGCTAAACCTTTAGTCAATGCACTGTTAAAATCAGGTGCTTTAGTGTTTAATGAAAAAGCTAATACTCAAGTTAGTAGTGATGCGTACAATCGTGTAATGTTTGCTGTTACTGAGAATGCTTTTGCAGAACTTGCTTACCTTACTACAAACGAATCAGATAGTATAAACCCAATAACTGGTAAGCCTGGTAAAGAAGAGTTTACTCTTACACCTCAAGAAAGATTTGCTGCTGACGTTAAGAAAACAGAACCAGGTGGAAATGCAGATGTTACTATTGCAGCCGGCAACGCGCCGCTTGGTAGAAAGATTCATGCAGAGTATAAGCGTCTTAACCCTGATATAGAAGCTACTGAGCTAACACAAGAAGAAGCTTCAACGTTAGGTGCCGCAGCTAAGGAGACATACGCAGAGCTAAACCCAAAAATGGTTATGAGAGTAGATGGCGGAGGTGCAGGTAAAACTCAGTCTATACTTAGAGTTACACCTAATGGTGTTAAAAGATTATTAGAAGGTAAGCAAACAAGGGATAATATATTTCAAAAGCAAATTATAAAACCTCTTAAAGCGCCAACTGAATCTGGCTCTATTGACTCTGGTGATATGTCAAACTTCACTAACGTTATCTTAGGTAATGTAGGTCAAAAACAAACTCAGTTACTTAGAGCTGCACTGAGAAATGCTGGTTCAGTAGGTCATGTAGTAGATAAACGTAGGTCTAAGATTATGTTAGCAACTTTGCTTGGTCAACTTATGCAAGCTGATACTACTACTTGGGAGTCTGAAATCCACGGTATGGGTGAGACAAAGGCTAATGAGTATATGGCTAAAGAAAAAGCTGAACATAGTTTACTTCTTTCAGATGGCTACATTTATGACGAAGCTAAAACCGCTTGGACTAAAGATGGAGCAGCAGATATACCTGAGTCATATGTTTATAATGCTCAACGTGTTATGGATACTATCACTATGAACTATGCACAGCAAGTACAATCACTCGCTGAAGCAAGAGGCCAAGTTAACTACTTAACTTTCTCTGCGTTAGGCTATAACCATAGGATTCTACCTCAGCAAACTTTATTTAATCCTGTTACATCGAAAATAGTTAGAGCTGTAACACGTAGTGCTAAACCAGCTATAGTAAAGCCAGCTTCTCGTATTGAAAAGAACTTAAGGCAGATGTATGCTAAGACTCTTCTTGATAAAGGAGATAAGATGATGCCTAAAGAAAGAGATATAGCTTTACGCAATGCATCTACTGAACTATATGCTTATGGTGAGATACTAAGATCTTTACAAAATGTTTCTGATGCAGACTATGAAGCTGTATCAACAGCGATAGCTAGTAAAATACCTATGGATACTCCTGAGTTTCCTACACAGGCTGCTGAAAGGATTAAAGGTTCTATGAACTTAGATCCAGAACTTCATTCAGATTTAATAAAGAAAATTAAAGATCAAGGCCAAGATGGTATGGTTTATATCGATGGTCTGATTGATCATGCTAACTACATTGACGCAAGCAAGAAGGGTAAAACATTTCATACTTACTTCAACGCTTACATTGACGGCATGACAAATGGTATAGCTTCTAATGGTGTACAGATGGGATCTATAGAAACAGCTATGCGTACAGGTGTAATACGTAGAAACGAATTAACTGTGCTAGATGATGGTGATGTTAGAGATCAGTTAGAAGAATTATCTCTTGCATCTATTCCTGAGGGTTGGGGTAATTACGTAGATGATACTAGCTCAGTAGATGAGATTGCCGACCACCTATCTGTGTTAGCAAACGAACTGTATACACATCGACAGTTAAACAAAGATACTACTATGATATATGGTTATGGTATGGAGTTATATAGTTTTTATGTAAACTTTAAAGATACTATTAATCTTAAACTTGAAGAAGGAAATGAAAACTTTAAAGAAAGTTTTGACTTCTTAATGAACCATCGTAACTACAACAGTAATCCACCTGGATCTCGTGGTAGAATAGATGACATAGCAAAAACTCTTAACGCTAAATACTCAGAGTCTTTAGTTAAGGTTATGTCTTCAGATGGAATTGATTCAAGAAGATTAGTAAGAGCTGGTGCAGGTATGTTTGCTGCGATGGATCAGATGATGGTTATCGATGGTCCGTTGGGAAGCAAGCTTGCGTTTGGTAGATCAGTGTCTGATGGTAGTGCTGATGCTGATACTACACAATTTAATTACTATACACCTGAAGGAAACAAAACTAGAAAAGCAGTACATTACTCTAGCACATTTACTTCCGCTGCACCAAGAACTATTGGCGATAGAAAACCTGAGCCAGGACGTTGGGCTTATGGTGGTTCTTTACCAGGTCCTATTCAATCTCTTGATGCTGCAACTGTTATCTCTACTTACACTGGTAAATCATGGAACGATATATCTAACGCAGGTAAGGGCAGTCCTTATATGTTTACAATCTATGATGCATTTAAAATGGATGCTAATAACTATGATGTAGTATTAGATGAAGTTAATAATAACTGGATGCAAGCCTCTCTGGATTATTCATACTTACAAGCTGTTAAGGATGCGACAACAGAGATGATGAAAGAGTATGAAAGTAATAAGGCTTCATTCTTAAGAGAAGAAGCTAATGATCCTATAACTGAGACAGAAGCTCTATATATGAAGCATCTGTTGCAGCCTGTTGAAGCTTCTATAAATAAAAAAGGTAAGACTTATTATAATGCTAGAAAATCTACGTTAGCTAACAGGCTTAAAGCTATGGCTCCAACAACCCAGCCTACAGAGTCAGAGCAAGCAACTTACTGGATTAAAAGTATGTCACACGCTTTGAGAAAAGTTGGGTACAACTATGATCCACTTGGTGGTAGTAGTGTTGTGCCAGAAGTTATAACTTACAGACAGTACTATGCTTTCTTAGATGAGTTCTATAAACAGATGGACTTTGAAAATCAAATATCAAAGATGATATCTAAAACTAATAAAAAGAAAAAGATATTAATGGAACTACTTCAGAAGCAAGGGTTTAAATCCCGCAGTGGTAGAATGATTCCACTACAATACTATACTTAATTAAAAAAAAATACCCCAATAGAAATCCGTAT
>Ga0209337_1003205_pt1 | contig 11558 bp, 5 predicted proteins | sample LinPmetageLP53_FD_184044 | JGI IMG/M metagenome (GOLD analysis project Ga0209337, IMG submission 184044) | Marine viral communities from the Pacific Ocean - LP-53 (SPAdes) (version 2) | ecosystem: Environmental > Aquatic > Marine > Oceanic | place: Pacific Ocean | collected 2010-02-08 | reverse complement strand
GGTAGTGTGGGGCAACACAAGTGGAAGCGTTAAATGGGCCTCTATTTACCATTCTAAGTTCGGTGCGTTTAGCCCCGAAGAATTACTACTATCCGACTTTGCTCAAGATACCTTAGCACGTATGGGCTTGGCTGTTGTAGCGCAATTAAAAGATTGCACTAGACCATACCTAAAAACACAAGTTTCTGATTCGTCTATTGTTTATGGTTATGATATATCATCACAAATGTTAAATAGGTTAATAACTCCGACAATACACGTTTTGGTTGAAGAGTTAGGTTCACCTAGTTTTGAGTCATTAAGTGGTGGAAAAATAACACAGGAGTATGATGTAAAAGTTTTTGTTACCGTAAAAGGAACTAATTATGAAAACGCATATCGTCATGGTCTAAATATTCTAGGAGAAATATTTGATGAATTATACACTCAAACAGGCTTAAAGGCGACAACCGACAGTATTATATCCTATGACGCACAGTTAGATTCTAAGATGGATGATGATGAAACGGTATGCGTTCACACGCTTACTATGACATATATGCGAAGAATAGATATGCGACACCGATGATAATGTTAATAAGTCATTAGTATCGTAAGTCAACCACATAGAGGTGCTACTATGACAAATGAGATACTAAATAGATATGTTTCCCTAGAATTAGAAGATGTTTACGGGATTGAAAACTCGTCAGCGAACACTATATATTATGGAGAAGTTGACGATGAATCGTTTGCTACACGAAAAGATTTACTAACAAGACAAGATATGAGCCACTACGCTTCGGCTAAGTCCGTTACAGGTGGAGAATATTCAGAAGGCGGATATAATATGGCCGTGCAACTAGATAAGTTTTTGGGCGCAACACTACTAGCGTTTTTCCCAAAATATTCTAAAAACGTAGGTCATGTTCATTTGTGGGAAGAACCTACTGATGGGACACACGCTTATGCTACACTTGCAGACGCTTACGACTCGTTTACAATTCGTGTAGGAAGAGAAGATAAGGAACACACTTACGTTGGTATGATGGCTAACAGGTTATCACTAAGCGCAAGTGTTGGTGAATATGTTACTATGTCTGCTGATTGGGTAGGATGCACAGAAAAAGATACTGCCGCACTTGCTGTAACAACCGGCGCTCTTTCTTTTGATGGTGATGCTCTTGATGCACTATACTTCGCTAATGGAGAAGTTACATTCAATAATAATAATTCAGTAGCAACAGGTATTGTTAAGTCTATTTCATTTGAGATAAACATGAATAGAGATACAGACAATGCTTACGCACTAGGTTCTTCAACTTATGTAAGGCAACCACCTTCACAAAGAAGAGAAGTTACAGGCACAATCGAGTTTAACCAAGTTATACACACAGCAGTAGCAGATAGCCCAACTTATGATACGTTAATAGACGAAGATGGATTGGCTTATAATCCGGGTTCAAGTGATGATGCACTTACATTAGTTTTCAGAGAAGAAGATACGCCCGCAAACAATTACATGGAAATGCAATTCTTTAATATTAGATTTGAAGCGCCGGAAGCATCAGTAAGCGGAAGAGACACACAGACAATGAGTGTAGGTTTCGTAGCATTATATGATGACACAACCGAGTCAATTATGAACGTAAGAATTAAAGGTGGTAATATGACTGATGCCGCTATTGTTTGGAATGCGTGATTAAGATGAAGGATTTCATTGAGGCATCCGGTAGGGATATACCGGAAGAAGATATGGAAAGTCTTTTACTTATGAAACAGTATAAATTACAACGCTATCTTAGAAGATACCCAATGAAGGCAGAAGTAGTGCAGGTAGTAATGCCCGTAGTCGATGAAGAAGAGTAATTCTTTAAATAACCCTACAAGTCATGTTAAACTAGAGCGCAATAGCGCGTAGTGAAGTGAAACCAATGCCGGTTATGAAGAAAGAAATAGAATTAGACGATGGAACAAAGATATGGGTAAGACAGGCTTCCGGTATGGAAAGACTGAAAATTACCAACATTCAAGGAAAAGCATTCCGTAAAATGGCTCACGCAGGAGAACCTGCTGATTGGACAGATGAGCAAAACGAAGAGTTTGCTACAATGCTCGATGAAATGGGTGGAAATGTTGAAGAACAGATGAGTGCATGGATTCCACCATGTATTATTGATAGTGATGTTGATATTAACACACTTACTTTTGAAGAGTTAAATGAGATACTTTCATTTGTTAGAGGGGATGATACCGAAGGTGCAGTCCCTTTTCAGAGTTCCTGATGGTTGCACCAAGCCTGTGCATGGCCTTCAAAGGAACATTACCGTCTGATTTATGGCTAAAGTATGCTGTTGAGGGTGGTCGACACCTAATGGAGTTAGACCTTATTATAGCCGCAAACATAAATGACAAAATATCAGACGCTACCGACAAAGCAAAAGATGGTAAAAGTATGGTTGCTAGACGCAACCAAAGGCGTAAACAACGCAAACTATTATCAAACAATAGCGATTTATTTGAATCGTTGAGAGAAAGCGGGGTTGAAATAGTGAACGACCCAAAGAGTAGCGGTGAAGGTAAATGATAGAAACAAGTCTGTTATTAGGTTACTTTACCCCTCTTATTTTCATAAGCATGGCCGCCGCTATGGTAGTCCTTCGTGCCGGTGCTTCAAGAATATTCTTCGACATCGTAGGAACGATGCAAGTCAATAAGTTGATTAAAGATTCTAAAGCATCTGCAACAATTATTGAAGCGTTATATGTTGACGCTTTAGTGGGTGTAATGGAAGGTGTTGGTGAATTAGGTGAAGGTTTTGTCGCTCTGATGGATGATATTATTCCTATTGGAAGAGAGATAGGTGAAGCACAACGTCAGTTTGAAAAGTTCGTAAGCACAGGTGAGGATTTAGGCGCATTAAACGCAGAAATTATAGAGATAGGACATGGGTTTGGTTTTGCCGCCGATGAATCTTTTGAAGCCGCCGCTAAAATGGCTCAGTTAGCCGGAGTGTTGGGTCAAGGCTCAACTGCTACCGGAACAGAAATGGGTATGGCTTTTGGTCTTATATCCGGTATGGACACCGAATCTGCTATGCAGAGGATGGTAAACTTAAACCAACAAACAGGGTTTATGACAAAAGGTATAGATGAAAACTCAACTGCCGCACAGAGAAACAATGCTATTAGAGAAAATACAATGCGTATCTTAGACCAACTTAACACGGTTGAGAATACCTCTGCCGCTACTATGTCGCAGATAACTTTCGTAATGAATCAATTCGCTTCACAGGCTCACCTAACAGGTGAAAGCCTTGCAGGTATGGCGGCTATGTCAGCCGTTCTTATTGAGGCCGGTGAAGAACAAGGTAAGGGTGGTAGGGCTATAAGAACAGTATATGCTCGTCTTGGTGCTGATACTAACGGTGCTAGAAGAGAAATAGAAAAGTTAGGTATTGCTGTTATAGACCAAGAAACAGGTGCTATGAGACCACTAACTGAAATATTAAACGATGTATCAGTAAAGTATCAAGGTATGACAGGTGAACAAAAGTCTAACTTGGCTCAAACCGTAGCGGGCAACTTACATTATACTCGTCTTATTAAACTTCTTGAAGGCACAGCAAGAATGCAAGAATTACAAAGTGATGCTTTAGAAGGCACATTCCCTGCTTATGAGGAAATAGAAAGATTACAAGACACTAATCTATTCCAACTTGAGCAAATGGAAGCAAGATTAAAAAGCACTAAGGGCGCACTTGCAGATGAACTTATGCCCGCAGTAACACATTCAACAGAATTAATGTTAGTATTTAATGACACATTACTTCAAACAAGTCAGATGAAAGGTATTGGTGGTGTATTCAAAGGCTTTTTTGGTGTGGCAGAAACAGTAAAAACTATGGTTGCACCATTTGTAACAACAATAGTCTCTGTTATGAATCTTCGTATTGCTATGGAAGCATTAAGTCATGTTAAAAGAGCCATGAATGGCGAAGATATGTTCCATCTTGCTACTCAAAATAAAAAGAATCAAGCCAACATAATAGAAAGTCAGTTAATAAGAGGTGCGGTAATACCTGCTACAACCGAAGAGGTAATAAAAAAGCAAGAGTTAATTGCTACTTACCAAAGACAAATTGATGCTATAAGAAATAAAACAAACGCCACAGACGCAGAGATAGCAAGAATGGAATATCTTATTGATTTAGTGAAAAGACATAACCAAGATTTATCCCAAAGTTCTGTTGTTAGGCAACAAGAAGCGGCAAGTCAGCAATTAGGTAACAATGTAATGAATAATTATACTATGGGTCTAGTAGGCGCAGGTTCAGCCATGATGATGTTTTCTGGAAATCAAAAAATGATGAGAGCAGGTATGTTATTAAATACTTTCGCTATGGGTATACAGATGACAAAAATGGCTTTAAGCACGGCGGCTAAAATTAGAGATAGTATAGCAACAGCACAAAATACCTTACTTGAAGGAAAGTCTGTTGTTACTAAAAACATGAGTGGAACAGCAAATCTATACTTGGCGGCAACGGCTCAACTTGCTAGAGTAGGGATAACAGGAATGGCGGCATCTGCAACTCTTCTTCTCGGCCCAATTGGTATATTAGCGGGTGCGGCTTATCTTTTAGCAGGTTCTTTTGGTGCTGTTACAGATAACGCAGATAGTGCAAGTATGGCTATGATGGATATAACAAAAGTGGCTGAAATATATGAAAATATGACTTTAACTGAAATAACCGGTGAGATGGCGAAACAAAACGAAATTATAGAGCAAACAAAAGATGCAACAGAAGGATTGGCTAAATCACAACACGATGCCGCAGTTCAAAGGCTAAAAGATTTGACTACTGCACGTGATGTCGAATTAGCGGCTAGTGATGAAATAAGAAAGGCTATCGGTGATATAGAGGCCGCCGTAACACCAACTCTAGGTATGAGTTGGTATGAACAACCTATTCTTGACTTACTTTCGGGTGAGGATGGAAAAGCCGCATTAGAGAGTTGGAAAAGAGATAACAAAGATATTGCCGATGAAGTTACCGCCTTTATGGGAAGAACAGGAATAAATACAATACAGGAATTAAATGATTTTAATACTCGTAGTTTATCAAATCTTGCAGATACCGCACAAGAGTCGGCAGATATAGTTACAAGTACCTTTCAAGAAGCAACCGATGTATTATACGAGTTTAATAATTCAAGAGAAGAGTTATTCTATGGGTTTAATTCAAGTAATCTAACAGGTGATTTGATTAGACAGGTTCAACAACAAGGAGTTGAAAACCTTATTACTAATACAGAATTAATTGTAACTAATAACTTTAACGGAATGACATTACCGGAAATGGTTGATACAATTACAGAAGAAATATCAAGTAGGTTAAATCTAAGTATTTCAGGCAACTAGGTGTTAATATGGTACGAACTGTAAAAAAGAAATATCAAGTATGGCTTGCGGGCTATTACGATGACTTTAATGGTGCTAGAGCCATAGCAGATTTTAACAATAGCCCAAGTACAACGTACAGCCATTTGAATAGCCATTATGGTAATCCTCTAAATGGTGAAGCATTCTTAAATCCTAGATACAGATGGTCTGTTGAAGAAAGAGAACAAGATAGTAATGCGGGTAATAAAATATCCACAACAGCAAATAATAAATTACAAAACGATGGTATATTTGAGTGGCTTACATTTGATGATACAAGATTAGATAATGATGATTGGGAAGGCAGAATACAATTACAATATCCCGATGGACACGTTGCTAACAGATATAAGTTTAATGCTGATAGCGCATACGGTAGTTATTTTTACCATAGATTTATTAATGGACACGATAGTAACGGGTCTTACATAGTACCTGTTGGTGATAACGATTCTTCTTTTGGTCGAGCAGACATGAAAAGATATGATGAAACTAACTATGAGGCTAAAAACGCAGGTAAAACTTCAACAACAGGAGACTTCGTACAGAGAGCGCATCTTACAGGTGTATGGATGGGCGAGCAGTTAGCACAAGCAGACATAAGTGTTAACGCACCTACACAATTATTTGCCGAAGTTACTTCTCCCTCTAAACAACCATTCCTATGCGTACAAACTGTTAGAAAAAATAATAACGATGACGGCGTTTCACTGAACCAAGGTAAATACCCTACTATCGTATATGACGGTGCGCTTAACTCACGACTTGATGGAGATGTATTTACTACAAGAATAGCGGTGCGTGGTTTTGCCGCATCTAGTAGCATGGCTACATGGTCTGATATGAAAGTAGTTTTTGAGATAGGTTATCCTACGGCACAAGCAGGTATACTAACAGACGAAGGTTACACAGGAACAGCCGCTATCACACAAACACTAAACTTAGAATCTTATGTAGGCGCAAGCGGAAATCTTACTTATGATACTCAAGGGCTTTTGACAAGCAATAATTCTTGGTCTTATACAAACGATAACTCTTGGCTTGACGTTGATTTCGTATTTGATTATACGAATACTAAATATGATTGGTATGTAAATGGTGTAAAACAAAATACTGCAAATAGCGGTGCATCTTTAGACATGAATGCGGGTACTACCGCCGCAGGTATTTATGGTTATCAAATAACTATGGGGTCTGATGCTACAACTGATAATGAATATGGTTATGTTTCTTATCTTATGTTAGATAGAGCAGGTCTTGTTAGATACTTAACAGATGATTATACTTCTTCTGATGAAGCATTAGTAAATAAATTAAGCGTAAAACAAAGCACAAATAATATATCTAATTGTGTTGTTAATCTATGGGATGACCCAAGTTTAACTAGCGGTGCTAGAGGAAATGTCGCTACTGATTATTTACTTAGTCTTAGAAGTTTATTTGTTTCTTCTTCTCCTGTCGATTGGAACTTATTAGTTTTTGGTGATACTGATAAAAGAATAGACCGACCTATTTGGAGAGGGGTTATAGATTCTTTTAACATAACACAAAAAGGAAGGAGTAGGGAATTGACACTAAAGGCTCTTGATTCAATGGAAGGGTTAAATAAACAAATACCACTTTGGGATGTAGGGCAAAAAGCCGACAGAGAAACAGGAGACTCAACACAATATTGGGAGTATGATGCTCAAGGATTTAGAGACTCTATGTATCTTGGTGGTGGTAAATTAAAACTACTAGATGCTGATGTAGGGTTTGATAAAGATAGTAACTATTTAGAAACGTCAACACAAAGAACACAGTTAGGTTCGGGTCATCCTATACAAATGTATAACAATGAAAATACGAATGTCGGCCCTAATAACATAGAAGATTCTTATGAGGGTGTGGGTATATTAGGGTTTACGGAAAAAAGGATAGCAGATACTAACAGTACCACAGTAACTAACACTAAAACTATCGCCATACTTTCAGATGATAGTCATGGTATTTCTAATGGTGATACTATTAGTATACAAAACACAACTAACCATAACGACACCACAGTAACCGTTGAATCAGTAAGTGGTGTTGAAATTACAATAGATGACGCACAGTTAGCATACACACCCGAAAGTGCAAAAATAGTATTTATGGGTAGGGATAGTTTTGTAAGTGGTGCAGACAGTTTTGTAAACGATGACGGTACTACTAATGATGCAGGAGAACAAGGTGGTATAATGTATGTAGGTTTAACAGCATGGGATGATTTTATAGCCCATCACCCTGTTGCTTCTGATTATGCTAATAGTACCGGCCCGCATACTATGAAAATAGTGTTTGATTCTGACCCTAATCTAAAAATAGGCGATACCTTTTATGCTAATAGAAGAAATATCGACCATCAGATACCAAGCGTTTATACTCTTTGGTCTAATCAATTTAAAGTTAAAAATATTACTAAGTTTAGAAATTATTATACCGGATTAACAGGAAATCCTGCTATCCTTTGGATGGTCGATACTTATTCTTACGGTATTTCACACTCTGATTTTGGTAATATGCAAAGTGGTAGTGGTCTATTGGTAGGTAACAACAGGTATCAATGGTCTAAGGATAAGGGTATGGTGTCCGGTGTTTATACTACTGATGGGGCTAAAGTAAATCATAGAGCGATACACGCTAGATGGATGCGGGATTTACCCCAAAGTTTGTGGTTTCAATATCACTTTGGTAAAGTTAAAGAAAAACCACTTAACTACAAACCACCTGTCGGACAAACAGGTAGTATAACACCCACACAGGCTTTAGGGTATTCTAAAATAATATATCAAACGCAAGGTGATATAACACCCACTACTACAATGTTGGCTGTTGACGAAGGCGCTTATACAACTGCTTTATCATCGGGTGGTATAGGTGAATTATGGTTTGCACCAAGAGTAAACGGCACAGGAGAAAATTGGTTTAAAGCAACAGAATATCAAGAAAAGTTTATTTATCAAAGTAAACTAGCAATAGATACTACGGGTAATGGTTCAGCAGACGCTTGGTTTTTAATAGGAGTAAAATACTTGAACTATACTTACAAAAGAACAGGTGCAAGCGAATATACAATAGATGGACAAACCGGCAGACTCTTTGTTAAATTAGCAGATATAGATACAGACTATAAACATCTTTGGTTGCTTTGGTCTGACATGAGAAATAACGGTTTGGCTAACGCTGACGCATCCACTAGAAAACAAGAGTTTGGATTACAATTCCCTATATCTGATAACTATGAGTTTGATTTATTTTACATAGACCAAGTTAATGAAAACGGAGAAATAGATAAGTTTGCTTCGTTGAAAGCAGGAGACGATTTGAGAATATGGAATCTTGATGCTACTACCGACCCTTGTAGTAAAGGCGCATATTCAAAACCTGTCGATTATTCTAATTCACAACTATGCACGATAGAAAGAGTAAGCACTACTACTACACTAAGAGTAACAGATAACAGTCATGGTTTGTCTAACGATGACTATGTATACATATACAACAGTCTAGCACATGACGGTCATTACAAGATTAGTAACGTACAAACAAACACATTTGATATTACAGGTGCTTGGACTACCGGAAGTACGGCAGACGCAGGTAAAGTATTCCCTAACGCTAATAGCGGTACTACTATAAGTCCTAGAGTATATTATGCACCCGTTACAGGCTCACATAAAGATTTATCCACATATCAAGATTGGGAAGATAAAGCAGGTTCGTTTTTAGTTATAGACTCTTCACCTTTCTTTAACCTTAATACTCATGCTAATGGTGGCAAAACAGGACAGAAAGCGGGTGGTAACACAGACTTAACAGACTATGTAGCAACCGTTGAAGGTAAGCCCGCCCTTATAGATAACTATTGGGCTGATGCTACCGCTACTTATCAAACTTTTGATAATGATTTGTTACAACATCCTAATCAAGATAAATTAATCTCTGACGCACAACTCTCTCCTTATGGTTTTACAAAAGGCGATATAGGTATAACTGTTAATGATGCTACTAAGTTTGACGATTCGGGTATAGGCATATTGAAAGTAGTATACGACCAAAATAATAATGAAGATGACACCGTTGAATACTTTTTTACTTGGGAAAATAAATTAGAAACCGAATACAATAATAGTGGTGCTAATAATACACCTTCTTATGTTACCTTTGAAAATATACCTTGTGTGAAAATAATTAACGCAGATGAAACGCATTACGCTAGTGGGCTTAGAGCAGGTATGATGTTAAAAAGAACAGATGGTACAAGTGGGGCAATTACTACTCACACTATAATAAGAGTAGGTGATGAAACAGGCTCTAATGAAGAGGGTAGTAATAGTGATACTACATTATTAATTAGTAGGAATAATGGTGATGTAAATAGCACACAAACTGTTACTTGGGCTACGGGTGATACTTATACAGTACCCGTACAACTAGGAAGAACAAGAGTTATTAGTGCTGATATTTTTACAGGGGATGTATCTTGGAAAGGAAAAAGTTTAGAAGAAAGAGAAGAAGATATATTAAATGCTTTTAGTATTGATATATACAATTGGAGTAGTTTAGGTATTCCTGTCTCTTATTCAACAGACCCTACTGATGAGGATGCGCCTTCGGCGTTTGAAGTTCATGCTACTATTACATCTTCTTTTATGCTAAGACTAATGATGCACGTAAATGGTTTTTATGAAAGTTTAAACGGTGGTACTTTTTGGACTAGCGATAAAATGCGCTTCCTTTGGAACGCTTCTATTATGGACACTTGGTTGCCTTCTGCTAAAGTAGGGTGCATCTTTGATATAAACAATGTTCCTATTACATCTATGATGACTACATATAATGACACAAGTAGTAACGATTCTTATGGTTCTGTTGTTGATAGTAGGGGTAAGAGTTTAGGTAATATACTTAAACAACTTACATCCAAAACAGGACACGGAACAACAAACTCTATTCCTGTTTCTTTTTCTTATCTAGTAGGCAGGGATAATAGAATAGAAGTAAGACCTAAATACGATTCCGGCGTTTCTTTTAACCGTAATAATATGTTAATCTCACAAATGAGCGCACAAGTTTCCGGTCAAATTACTAATGTAAGAGTTTACTATAATAATTCCTCATCTTTTGTTGATTATCCGGCTACTAACTTGACTGATACTACAAGATGGAAGATATTAGAAAGACCAAAAATTACAAGTAGTAAAGAGGCTCTCATAGTAGCACAAAAACAATTTAACACGTATAAAAATACAGCATTAAAAATGGATGTTACCCCTCTTATGCCTAGTGGTGATGAAGATAAAATGATAGAAAGTGGTAGGTACGGTTATATATCAGACCCTTATATTGCTTTACGTGGTACTAACGACACAGTAGCCAACGTAGGCAATTGGACATATTTAGGTACAGGTGGCGTTTTGTTTCCGGGTATGGTAAATGCTTTAAACGGTAATATGAGTACAGATACAGACCCTATAAAAACAAGATATGGTATAAGCCAAGAAACGGGTTCGGGAGACATTACATGGAACAACAACTATTATTGGTACGGTAGTAATTCTATATCTCACGCACTACAAATAGTACACATACCTAATAATATACCGATGACTAACAGTAACGGACATTCACTACGAATATGGATTGATTTAAAATCACCACAAACAGGTAAAGATATTGATAACGCAGAGTTTACTGTTAACATAGCCGACTATAATTTTGAAAGTAATTTTACTCATTCTGCGACATCAGCAGGGGAAAATAATTCCACTACTAAAGACGTTAAACATAGTGGTTATTATGAGATAGACGTACCTGCATCATATCATACAGCACAAGGTAAAATAATTTTTTCATTCAATGCCGAATACTGTCGGGCTTTACTACGACATAGATGCGGAGACCCCGACGCAACAGCAACAGTAGCGGGTGTAGCAAACACGCCTATAATTTTACAAAGAGTAGCATTAAACCCAAACACTATATTCCCGTTGGGTAAAAAACAATATACTGAAATGGGTGGTGGATTCCGTAATCAAAGATTGAATTGGTATGCACCAAGAATACAGATATGTAGGGATTTATCTTATATCCCTGCTAGTTATGTAAGCGTT
>Ga0209337_1003202_pt1 | contig 11562 bp, 8 predicted proteins | sample LinPmetageLP53_FD_184044 | JGI IMG/M metagenome (GOLD analysis project Ga0209337, IMG submission 184044) | Marine viral communities from the Pacific Ocean - LP-53 (SPAdes) (version 2) | ecosystem: Environmental > Aquatic > Marine > Oceanic | place: Pacific Ocean | collected 2010-02-08 | reverse complement strand
GCATTAAGAAGCAGGGGTTCTGATTATATTGCCGCACTTAAAGGAAATCATCCGGGGCATCCTGCTGTTGGTTACATGGATGAATGGCTTACCTTTTTACAATACGAATTATCACAACAAGTATTTAACGATACTTTAAATAAGGTAATACAAGGCGTAACAACATCGGAGGTCTATTGATATGAACATAGCAAGCAGTAAACAATATTGGTCTACTAGAATGATAGGAGAAGACCCTACTACGAGTAAAGATGATGCGTTTTCCGGTAGTGGGGGTTCAGCATCAGATGGGTATTGGGTAATTACTAATAGCACTTATACAATGAATCCTTCTACAACAGCAAATACTATAGTTGCTTCTTTTATTTATACTACTGCTCCGGATAGCGGCGCAATTATTATGTCTTTAGATAATGGCACAAAAAAGATTGAGGTTAAAAGTAAAGGTAATAATACACAATTAGATTTAGTAGGAAATACTACTGTTACTATTTCGGATTTAGATTTAACACAGACTACTGATAATCCCGTTCCTACTATTATTAGATTAACATTAGATGCAAGTGGAAATGCCAAATTATATGTATATGATATTCTAAGAAATGCAGAAGGTAACGATGCATTTTATTCTGTTGTAGGTGCTAGTTCAAGTAGCGCAGGAATTACTTTTGGTAATACTAGCGGCTCTATTAAATGGGGTAGTGTTTATGTATCTAAGTTTGGTGCATTTAATCCCGAAGAATTAATGCTTAGTGATTTTGCACAAGACGCATTAGTTAGGATGGGATTATCAATAGTAAACCAAATACAAAATTCTAACAGAATGTATTTAAAAACACAAGTTCCTAATTCTTCTATTATATATGGTTATGATTTATCTTCTAACATGACAAATAGAATATCTCCTCCTACTATTCATGTATTATTAGGAGGTTTAGATAATGGAGAGTTTGAGACTTTAGGCGGTTCAACTATTACACAAGATTACACGGTTGATATATATGTTACTACAAAAGATACTAATTATGAAAATGCATACAGGTCTTGTCTTAATATACTAGGAGAAGTTTTTGATGAACTGTATACTAACACAGGATTAAGCGGAACTACCGACAGTATCACAGGTTTTTCTACTACTTTTGATACTAAAATGGATAACGATGAAACTATATGTGTGCATACACTAAGATTAAATTACATACGTCGAATAAAAATGACCCATAGGTAATGTTGATAAGACACGCCTATCCTACTGAACTCGCATAGAGGTATAATTATGGCAGGCGCAGAATGGTTAAATAGGTATGTATCAATAGAAAAAGAATCTACTTTTGGAACTGAACCAAGTGGAACACAAACATTTGGAGAGGTAGACGACGAATCTTTTAAGCAAACTTTCGATTTGTTAGTCCGTTCTGATATGAGCAGACAAGTTGCTTCAAAGGCTGTAACTAACACTAAATACGGTGAAGGTGCTATAAACTTTGCAGTTCAGCCGGATGATTTTATGGGAACAATTATGTCCTCATTTTTACCTGTTACTGCTGAAAATGATTTTTATGATACTGTAACTTTTGCGGCTACTGTTAATAGACCAAGCGTAGGTCTTAAGGCCGGAGATGGAATAGAAAACGTTATTAATGCGGCAGGCGGTATTGCATCCGGATTCGGATATGCAGAGGCTCAGGGGCCGGCTACAAAAAGTAGTGTTATAGGATATTGGGAAGTTCGTAATGGCGGAGAAGGTGCTTTAGATGGCGCTTGGGATGCAAGAAATGTTACGGCGGCTCAAGGTAGTAAAATTATTACATTACACAGTAGCGCAGAAGCAAATACATTTCTTAAACAAGGCGGAGTTGCTATATCAGCAAGTAACATAGGCTACGGTATTGTAGGCTCTCCTTCTGATAGTAACCAAACATCAGGTCATTACTTTACATACACAGGAGTTTCCGGTGTTACTCTAACAGGAGTTAGTATTTATGCAGAAGATAGCAGTTTTACTACACAAGAAGATGGCGGAACAGTAATTAATGATTGTGTAGTTAGAGGATATGACAACTACAACAACGGGATTCAGCCGGGTCGAGTTTATGTATATATTACTGCTCCTTCAACCGGAGAATCAGCAGGAACAGTTACATTAACTGATTTACCTAGCGCAAGCACAGGAGGACTTGCTCCCGCAACAGCAACAGCAAATCTAGCAGGGGCAAGCAAGCACGTTTTTAACGAGCCTGTTACATCTTCTCATGCTTACCCTTCCTTTACTATCCGTGTAGGTAGAGAGGCTAAGGAACACACCTTTACAGGTATGGTTAGCACAAGACTTTCTCTTAGCGCAAATCTAAACGAGTATGTAATGGCATCTGCTGATTTCATAGGACAAGCAGAGCAAGCGCCTGTTGCTATTCAAGCAGGAGTTTCTTTTTCCGGTAACGATGTAGACGCACTACATTTCTCCGGTGCTGAATTGTATGTAGACGGCTCAAGAAGCACATCTACAAAAGTTCAGTCTATTAGTATAGAGATGAACATTAATCGTGATATTGATTCTGCTTACGCTGTAGGTGCTAATACTATTCAGAGAATCCCTCCTTCAAGAACAAGAGAGATTACAGGTAGTATGGAGTTTAACGAAATTATTTACGGAGACACTACAGGACTAAAAGGAGAACCTACTTACACAGATTTGGCTACTTCTACAGAAGTTCACAAATTACATGGAGGAGGAGGTAGACCTGCTCTTATACTAAAGTTCCAAGATGCAACAGACGCAGACCACATGGAAATAACTCTATACAACGTAAGGTTTGAAGCGCCCGAAGCATCAGTAAGCGGCAGAGACCCTGCAAGAATGTCTGTTAATTTCCAAGCATTTTATGACTCAAAGGCTAAAGGGGCGGCTAAGGCTATTCAAGTTAAAATGAAAGGCACAAACCTAAAAACTAGTCCATACTGAGGTTGTTAAATATGGTATCATTAGAATGGGCAACACAATTAGGTAGAGCAATACCTAGCAGTTGGTATACCGAACTAAGAGGAATGAGTGAAGAAAAAGCAACTATTTTTTCTAAGAGATTTCCAAGAGGAGAAATGGAAATGCCCGAAGAGCCTAAAGTAGAAAAGAAAACTGTTAAGCCAAAAGTAACTAAACCTAAGAAAGTTGCTAAGAAAGTAGAAGAGGAGGAATAATATGGCTTATGCAGATAACGATGGTGGTATTCAAATTACTGCTAAGGCAAAACTAACTTGCACTACAATTTCTAGCACTGTTGCTACAGCACACACTGATTTACAAGCCGCATTAAGAGGTTCTACTTTTGCTGATGGTGATGTAATATACTCTATTGATATATTACAAAAACAAAACTCCGATTCGGTAGTTATTGTTATTACATGGGAAGACCAATAAACAGGTTAGGCTTATGGCAGATGCCGAAACACGCAAAACCTTTATCAATAGTATTGGAACGTGGGAGATACAAGAAGACGGCACTATACGTCTGATTAGTGAAGAGAGACACCCAAGAAGGGTAAAAGAGCGAAGGAAGTGGAGAAAAAATGCCGGTAAAGAAAAAAGAGTTTGAATTAGACGACGGAACAAAAATATGGGTGCGACAAGCATCCGGTTTAGATAAATTAAAAATTAGCAACGCACAATCAAAAGTTTTTAAAAGATTTTCCAAACAAGGAGATGCATCCGATTGGAGTGAAGAAACTCAGATGGCTTTTGCAGACGCACTAGATGAAGTAGATGCAGGAATAGAATCACAACTTAATAATTGGCTACCTAAATGTGTTATGGCTGATGATTTTGATATAGATTTATTTACATTAGCAGAATTGATGCCAATACTTGTTTTCGTCAGAGGCGACGATGAGGAAGGTGCAGTCAATTTTTTGACTTCGTGAGGGTCGCACCCTCACTATGCATGGCCTTTAAAGGCACACTACCTTCTGAATTATGGTTACATTATAATCAAGAAGGCGGTAGGCATTTGATGGATTTAGATATGCATATAGCAATTGAAATTAATGATAAGATAGCAGAAGCGTCAAGTAAATCTAAGAAATCAGGTAAAGGCGGTCTATCTCCTTTATCTGCTAACGACGCATCCTCAGTAGTAAGGCGTAGAAATGAGAGAAGAGAAGAAAGAAGAAAGGCTCAAGAAGGCTTAAACAACACTTAGGGTTAAAGTAATATGTAGCGAGCCGTAAGGCATAAGGTGGAGTGTATGTTAGATGATATTTCCTAGTTTTGGTTTAGGCGGAATTATGCCTATTATGATAGCCATGATGGGCGTATTAATGATAGTTCTCCGAGCGGGCGCTTCAAGAGTTTATTTCGACGTTGTAGGAACTTTCCAAGCGGCACGTATGTTGAAAGACGCACAGGCTATGTCTACTACAATGAACTCACTTATGCTTGACGCATTTAGCGGTATTGAAGAAGCCGCTATGGTATTAGGAGAGCCACTAACTCAAATGATAGATAGTTTAGTTCCTATTGCTAGAGAAGTCGAAGAAGCAAAAATAGAGTTCTCTAAATTCGTGCAAGAAGGAGAAGATGTAGAGGCGGTAACTGCTAACGTTATTGAACTAGGTCATGGTTTAGGTTTTGCCGCCGACCAATCACTACAAGCCGCCGCAAGGATGGCTCAGTTAGGTGGTATTCTAGGCGCAGGTATGGTAGAAACAGGAACAGAAGTAGGTATTAAGTTTGGTCTTATATCCGGTATGGAAACCGAAGCGGCTATGCAACGTATGATTAACTTACAACAACAGACTGATTTTATGACCGAAGGTCTAAAAGATAACATGACTCAAGAGGAAAGAGCGCAAACTATCCGTGCTAATTCCATGTCAGTTCTCGACCAACTTAACACAGTTGAAAATAGGTCTGCGGCTACTATGGAGCAGGTAACATTTGTTATGAATCAATTCGCCGCACAAGCACACCTTACAGGCGAAAGTATAGCGTATATGGCCGCTATGTCAGCAACACTAATTGAGGCCGGTGAAGAGCAAGGAAAGGGTGGTAGAGCGCTTCGTATGATATACGCTAGACTAGGTGCTAATACTAGTGGTGCGGCAGACGCATTAGAAGAATTAGGAGTAGCCGTAAAAGATGCCGAAGGAAATCTAAGACCTTTATCTCACATACTAAAAGATTTAGATGCGGCTATGGTAGGAAAAACTGCCGCAGATAAACAGGATATAGCACAAGTAGTAGCAGGTAATAGACATTATATTAGATTAATAAAACTAATGGAAAACTATGACCGTGTAACTCAACTAGCGGCAGAAGCAGTAATTTCTATGTCTCCTGCACAAGATGAAGTAAATAGAAGACTTGAAACACAAATAGTTTCTTTACAAATAGCAGAAGCAAGATTACATGATTATAGAGCGGCAGTAGGAGAAGCATTACTACCTGCTTTAACAGATGCCGCTAATAGACAGGCAGATTTTACTAAGGCTATAGGTGGTTTTATAACAGCAAGTCCTCAGATAGCAGGAGGACTTGTTCTATTAACTAAACAATTTCAAAACACAATTGGGCCAATGTTTCAAATGACTTTAAGTATAATGCAATTAAATGTAGCAAGTCAAACTTATTCATTATTACAAAGAACTATGGCAGGAGAAGATATAGTTAGAGCAGATTTTATGAAGAGAATGGGTTCAGAACAACAATTTATGACTCAAGGACTTATGGAATACAATCAACAAAATAGAGCATACGCAGAAGGTTTACAAATAGTAAATATGTTTGAGCAACAACAAATTACTAATAGGACAAAACTAACTGAACTTAAAAAACTAGAAATGTTAGACGCTCTTGCTCTTGCTCCGGTAGAAGAAGCCGCAATAGAAAAGTCAATACAAAATTTAGAGAAAAAAATAATGACCGAAGAAAAATCTATACAACAAAATAAAGTAAAACTTTCTCAAGGAATATCTAATATTACTAGAGAGCAAGCAGAAGCGGCGGTTACAAATTTATCCGCTAACGCAACAGCAAGAAAAGGACAGATAACTAGACAACTTAACGTTATGAAAAGAGAATCAGTAGTAGCAACACAAGAAGAAATTAAAACATCTATTAATTCAATTACTGTTACAGAAAAAGAAATAGAACAGGCTAGAGAAAATATACAAAACAGAAGAATAGAAATACAACAGATGAGAGAAAGATTAGCGTTAGATTTTGGTGATGAAATATCAGAGCAAATAATGCAAGAAGTAGAGGCTAATAGATTAGCAACAGCAGAACGTGAGGCTACTATGGCTCAAATGCAAGCAAGAACAAAACTATCAGCGCAATTTAGTGCGGCTACTATGTTAGCAAGCGGTGCGCTTACTATATTTGGTAAAGGAGAAAAAAGTGCAAGAGCGGCTATTATTCTTAGCACTTTGAGTATGGTTCCTTATTTAATACAAATGATGGCCTCTATAACTGCAACTAACGCAGATGGTGCGGCTAAAACATTTAGCGCTACTATGGCGACGGCTTTAGGAGTGCAGAATTTATTTGCGGCAGGAACTTTTGCCGCATTAGCGGCTTCTGCAAGAACTGCAAGTAAAGCATTGATGGGGTTTGGTCTAGCGGCGGCGGCTATGGTTTTAGTTGGTTTAGTAATAGGAGAAATAGCAGAAAAACTGGGTCTTTTTAACGCAGGTTTTAACGAAGTAGAAGAAAACCTCTCAACAAGTGTTATTATGGATGCTACAAAAATTATAGAATTATTTGGAACTGAAATGGATAGTTTAACTAATAGTTATAACGAGCAAACTGATTCTATTGAAAAATATAACGATACCATTAAAGAAGCAGAAGATAGAGGAGATAATACTTCTCAATTAAAAACTGAAAGAGATGCTGTAGTTAAATTAAATCAAGAAACAGCAGAAGCAATTAGGCTAAAAGAAGCCGAGGCAATAATTAATAAAATAGATGCCGAAACAAGAGATAAACTTTTAAATACTACATTAAAAGAACAAGAAAAAATACAAGAGAATCTCGCAGAACAACAAATGAATTTGGGTAGAAGCGCTAGGTATATGAACGGCCAAGAAAGCGCTATTTTAACACAGCGACACAAGGAAACAAACGCATTAACAGCAGAAAACAGATTACTATTAGGTATATTCCAAGAGTTAGCAGACGCAGGTATAGAAAGTGGAGCGGCAATGGAATTAACAATAAGAAAACTTGATGAAATTGCTAATTACGGAGCAGATACAGCAGTAACACAGATGACTAGCGATTTAATAGAGGCTAACGATAAATTAACTGAGTTTAATGATAATAGAGAAGAATTATTTTATGGTTTTAGTTCTGCAAATTTAACAGGAGATTTAGTAAAGCAAGTAGTAAACAAAGGAGTAGAAACATTAATTACAAATACAGAAGTAATTATGACTAATAATTTTAATGGTATGACAACAGATGAGGTAGCAGACCAAATACTTTTATTAATACAGAGAAGAGCGGGTAGCACTAACAACATATTATTTAGTAGCAATTAGAGTGTGGAAAAATGGTAAGGACAGTAACACAAAATTATGGAATATGGCTTGCAGGCTATTACGATGATTTTACAGGTGCAAAAGCAATACCGGATGATGAAAATAGTCCTAGCCTAACTGTAAGTTACGACCATAAAAAAAGCCATTACGGAAATCCTATGAATGGCGAGGCTACAATTAATCCTAGATACAGGTGGTCTTTTGCAGATAGAGGTAGGTCAATAGGTAGTGCTTTTGTGTCTACTACTGCTAATAAAACTCTTAGTAATAACGGCGTGTTTGAATGGGTTACTTATGATTCTATAAGACAGTCATCTAATAAGTGGGAGGGCAGAGCGCAGTTACAATTTCCCGATAGTCATGCTAATGCTAATAGATACAAATACAATGCTGATGATAATGCAGGCACAGATAATTACCATTTAATTTGTAACTCTTACGATTCTTCAAAAAGATATATTATAGCAACAGGAGATAACGATTCTACTTTTGGTAGAAAAAGTATGAAAGGATTTACAGAAGCAAATTATGAAGTTGCAGGAGGATATTCTAGCGCAGGACAAATGACAAGTTCGGCAGGAGATTTTGTGCAGAGAGCGCATTTAGCAGGAGTATGGCAAGGTGAAAAATTAAAAAATACAACCGGAGCAGACTTTGCACATACAGGAGCAGTAGACATTTTTGCTCCCATAACTTCTCCTGCTAAAACACCATTTTTGTGCATACAATCTTATCACAAACAACACAATTCTGCAAGCACAGAAGTTGCTGTCTGTTATGATGGCTCACTCAATAGTAGATTAAACGAAGATATATTTACAATTAGGGTAGCAGTAAGGTCTATAATTAGTTATGACGACGAAGAAACACAAATACCTATAGTAAAATTACAACTAGGTAGTTCTTCTCCTACTACTTTACAAAACGGACTTGGTGGTGTAGTAGTAGATTATACATTAGACTTATCCGCATACGCTACATTAGCATTACTTTATGATGGTAATACTACTAAGGTAAATGTAGATAATGACAATAATTGGATTGATATAGATGTAGTCTTAGATTACGATAACAACCAATACAAAGTATATCAAGACGGAGTGTTAAAACAAACCACAGGTAGTTTTACAATAACTCCGGAGCAATTGTATGGATGGCAAATAAAGGCTACTCCAACAGCAAGTTACGCACATCCTTCTATAATTACCGTTATGGTTGATAGAGCGGCATTATACCAACCGATAACAGACCACGTAGATGGTAGAGTGTTAGCACCAATTAATAGTTTTACTTTAAAACAATTAAATAATGGTATAGGACAATGTAGTTTTACTATATTTGATGATTCTTTAGATGAAGACGGCACATCCTCTTCTGATTACTCACATAATCCTAAAAATATATTTATGTCTTCTAGTATTGTTGATTGGCAAATGTTATTTTTCCCTAATGATTTAGGTAGTGCTAGAATAGATAGACCATTATGGTCGGGTATTTTAGATAATGTAAACATAACACAAAAAGTAACTGGTGGCAGAATTATAAAAATAGATGTTAGTGATAGACTAAAACTATTATCATCACAATTACCTATGTGGGAAATAGGTCAAGGTGGATTAAGTAGTTCAGAAGACGGAGATGAGTATTGGTTATATGATGCAAAAGGATTTAATGAAATTATGGATATGGGAGTTAGAAAATTAAGAACATTAAAACCAACAGTAGGATTTGATGTAGATGATAGTTATGTAGAAAGAGTAGACCAAAGAACTCAATTAGGTTCAGCCCATCCTATACAGATGTATAATAATGAAGACGATTTTGGCCCCAATTCTATGTGGGAACAATACGAAGGCGCAGGAATTATAGGAATAGCAAGAGAAACCGGATATGTAAGAACAATTACTTTAGAAGGAAATCCGGGTTGGTCTAGCGGTGCAGTATCTATTAGTAATATGACTACTGCTAATAATAATTTTACTGCTACTCCTGCAAACTCAGTAATTAGAAACGGTAATCAGATTCTTAGGTTTAATAGCGGTAGTCAGTTTACTTATGGAGCAGGCTCAATAGTATACGCAGGAAAATACAAACCTACTTTTATAACAACAAGCCTAGTTAATGAGCCTCCAAATATTCAAAATGCCTGTAAAGTAATTAATCCTAGTGCGCCTCATAACGAAACATCAGTTTACAATCTTATATTTGATGCAGACCCATTACTAAATGTCGGAGATAGATTTTATATTGCTAAAAATAATGGAGGACTATCTGATGTTATACCTTCTACATTAGCCGATAAACAACACAAAGTAATAACAATTACTAAAAGTTTTAATTATTTTAGTGAAAGTAGTTTAGGAAATTACGTTTGGATAGTCGAAACAGGCACTTCTTACGGCTCTAGTGGGTCAGAGTGGGGTAGTTATACCTCAGATGACTTAAAGGGGCTTACATTAGGCTTAGATTGGTCTAAAGAGACAGGTAACGCTAACCTTACGTTGTCTCCGGATATAAGTAGTAGAAATATACATTCAAAATGGATGCAAGACTTACCTAATTCGTTGTGGTTTAATTATCATTTTGCACAAGTTACCGGAATATCGGGAGCATCAGCATTTTTAGCGGCTACTGTAACTAGAAATGATACTAGCGTAAAAGTATCTGATAGTGGAGATAATTCCTTATACACTTCTGCTCCTAGTAGTGGTGTAGCACAATTATTTCATCCTAATAATGGCACAACTACTTTTATTTACAAAGGTAAATACTCTAGCGGAAATGATAGATATTTAATTGGGTGTAAATTTATATCACAGTCTTACCCAACTGCTGAAAACTCAGGTAGTAGTGACGTTTCTATTAAAACAAAAGTAACTATTGCTACACTAAATAATAACTATAAACATTTATGGTTGCTTTGGTCTGATATGAGAAACAATACTTTAGCAGATGCAGATGGTGGAACTAGAAATAAAGATTTTGGTTTATTATTTCCTACACAAGATAATTATGACTTAAATATAAATTTTGTAGACCAATTTAACAGTGAGGGTAAAGTAGATTCTTTTACATCTTTAAAAGCGGGTGACGATTATTTAATGTGGAATATAGATTCTACAAATGACCCAAGCACAAGTGGCGCTTTTTCTAAGCCTGCTGATTATGACAATTCTGTTACGGCTACTAGTTTTGCAGAAGATTCTACAGGTAATACTAAGTTAAAAGTAACTAAAAGCAGTCATGGTTTATCAGTAGGTGATTATATTCATTTATTTAATACTGATTTACACGATGGAATGTATGAAATAGAAAGTAAAACAACTAATACTTTTACCTTTAAAGCAAATACTTTTAAAGGAGCGGATAATGGAGAACTAGGAGGATTAAAATACGCTCCTTTACTACCTACTTCTTCGCAAAAAAGTAATACTCCGTATCAAGATTGGGAAAATAAAGGCGGAGCATTTGTAGTAATAGATACAGCGCCATTTTTTAATCTTAATACTTTGGCTAACGGAGCAATAATAGGAAAAGATGCCGGAGATAAAACAGATTTAGGAGATTACGTTGCTACTGTAAGTGGATTCCCTATGCTAATTGATAATTACTACGCAGAAGCATTATCGTCATATAAAACTGTTGCCTCTCCTTATGTAGAACATCCTAATAGTAGAAGATTAGTAGTATCAGCAACTACTTTACTAAAAGATTTAAAAAATAATAATAATTATATGTATGTAGGAGACACTACAGATTTTGCTAACTCCGGATTAGGTAGAATTACTGCTGTAAAAGGTAGTGGTAGAGATATGCAAATAGCAGAAAGATATTTTTCATGGCACGGAAAAACACCTGAGATAAGTAAAACAACTAGTGCGGCGGCAGATACTACTTATTACGGAACTCATAATTATGGTAGTGGTAATGTAGCAGGCAGAAAAATAACAGTAGCCGGAGAAAACTTTGAAACTTTAGGTGTAGAAGTAGGAGCAATATTACTTGCTACTAGCACAGGTAAAAAAT
>Ga0209337_1003201_pt1 | contig 11566 bp, 5 predicted proteins | sample LinPmetageLP53_FD_184044 | JGI IMG/M metagenome (GOLD analysis project Ga0209337, IMG submission 184044) | Marine viral communities from the Pacific Ocean - LP-53 (SPAdes) (version 2) | ecosystem: Environmental > Aquatic > Marine > Oceanic | place: Pacific Ocean | collected 2010-02-08 | reverse complement strand
TACCACGAACTACAACGGGTGCAAAAGTTCTCATCTTAGGTTCAAGTCTTTTACCTTGAATCCATTCGTCTTTATTACCTGTTGATTTAAGTTTGTCAGCAAATTCAGCTACCGGGTCAGGACGACCAAATGACATTGGTGATAGATATGTTTTATTATTACCTAAATTATAATGAAAGAATAACTCAATGAAAGGATTATCTTTATTATGTTTGTAAGGAACAACACGGACAACTTGATTACCTGGTTCAGGTTTCCAAAAGTTATCTTTCGTTGATGTTGTTGATTGTAATGTTGCAAGTTTGGATTTTATTGCATTTATATCCATTTGTACTTCTCCTATTGTTTTATCGTTTATTGTTTATTATTTATGGTTAAATCGTATAACCATATAACCTATTTATACTATCTATATAATATAAGAATAAAAACCTATATAAGTCAAGCTTTTTTTTCATTTATATTGATAATTTTAAAAATTCTTGTATTTATCCTATTTAATCCGTCTGAATTTGTTACCATTAACATATTCTTAAAGTTTTCCCACGGCACCATAAATTTACTATCTACTACACCGTTGTTTAATCCTGCTATTAATTCATTTAAAGCATTTATCGTGTATAATGTATTTGAATATTTTTTTCTATGTAAAGATATAGTACCTTTAACAGAATTATAATCAATACCATTTTGTGTATCTACATTATATGTACATATTAATTCATTTACATTGTTTTCATTTTGTAATACATAAATTTTATTAAATATAATTGTATAAACATTGGTTATATTTTTAATTGTATTATCAAGATTATCTTTCGTTGTGAATGTTGCTAGTAGTTGAGATTTCATTACCCACACCTATCGTTTTGAATTGTATGTTTGGCTAAACATCGTTGATATTCTTTTCCATAATTAATTGTATCATTAACTGAGCCACCAGGTCCTGATTTAGACCTACAAGTTTGAATTGCTACTATCTTATCGTTTCTATCATATACTATAGCTTTATAATTTCCATCTTCACCTTTAATGTCTGAATACCTAACTGTGATTCCATCACCAGTATCTTCACCCTCTTTTAATCCTAAACAATGTTTATGAGCAGAATCATCTACTATAACAGCACACTCTGTATCTGATAACTCTTTTTTATCTATATTGGATGCTTTTTCTTCTTTATTTCCATTTTTATCTATTTTATACCAGTTACCATCATCTCCTTGTTCATATAAATTACCATCTTTATCTTTTTGTAAATCTTTGTAATCATATTCACCCATATTTAATTGGAAATTTGGAGGAACTGCTGGAGATGGTATATGTAATCTATGTAACATTCTATCTGTAAATACTTTATTACCCAAACCAGGTTTAATTTTATTTAATTCATCTCTATGGTCATTTAAAGCGTTTGTTTGTTCTTCATAAAAAGATTTCATCTTTTTTTCATTATATACTGGACCTTCAACATCTTTACCAGTAGTTACCTTTTCATTACGATAAAATTCAGCTAAAATTCTAATATCTGCATTTGTAACTTTATAATTAGGGTTCTTTGTATTTGAAATACCATCAGAGTAAGTTCTTAATGCTTCTCTTTTTTGTTCTGGTGTTAATGGTGGTTCAATCCCATTTTTTTTCATATAAGCTACAGTTGATGGGTGTTTTAACACTCTCTTGTAATATTTACCTTTAGAAGAGGATATTCCAGGAGGATTATCTTTTTCATCATTTTCTAACCTACTCAACATTCTATCTGCTACATCATCATCTTGAGCTTGTTTAGACATTTTTGGAGCTTGTAGCTGAATATATTTTCGTTGTCGTTTTCTAGCATCTTTTACTTTTGCTTTTGCTTTTGCATCTGTTTCATCGATAGCTTCATGCTTTGAACTCTCAACTGATTTTTTAGCATTTTCTGATATCTTATTTAATTCTTCATTTGGTGAACCATTTGCTTGAATATCATTTGTTGTTGTTTTATTTGAAGTGTGTAGTATTTCACATTTTGGTGGATTTACCGAATCGTCAATCATAGTAACCATTGTATCTGTTGGGTCATCTCCACCCCCACCATTTAAAATGACTTGAGCATAATTTGTTGGAACACCATTTTCATCTTTTTCGACAGGTTTCGGTATCGGTTTCCCATCTTTATCTAATATTTTTTTACCATTTTTATTGTGTTGATATAATTCTTTTTCATCATAATTACAAGAAATACCATTAACTTCTTTAACTCCTTGTTCTTTTAAACTATTAACACAACCTGATAATGATTCTTTTGCACCCCATACATGCGAAACTTTTGTTTTTTCTGAGTCCATATCTTTTTCTTTTATATGGTCATCAACTCTTTTCGTTTCAGCTCTAGCAGATTGAATAATTTGTCGTCTTTTCTTTTTATTAGTTCTTTTACCTAATTTAGTTTTGTCTAATTTTTTATCTAAACACCCCCCTACATCATCAGGTGATTCCTTCATACAAGCCATAGCGTATCCAACACCAATTTCATTAACTGTTGATGTGTCGTTACCAGGTGCTTTTACTTTCTTGTTCATACCATCTTCTTTAGTATCACCATCTATTGAATCTATATCTTCTTGATTTATATTTGAAGTGGATGTTGTATCATCTTCTTTGTCATCACCCTTTTCCACTTTCTTTATATCATCATCACTTGCATTTTTCTTAACTAAAGTCTGTGTTTTTTTATTATGTTTTTGAACTACATATGTATTACCTGAGTCTTTGTTCTTTACAATATCTTTTTCGTTGATTAAATTCTGAGTGACTTCATATATAACTTTATTTGGTAAATTCAATTCTTCCATTGATTCACGAAGTTCTATGATGTGTTGTGGATTTGTTGGATTAGGCATTCCATCATTAACTCTATAAGCCCATTCTACTAATATATCTTCTATGATTTCTGAAATATGTTTCATATTATAACCTCTTTGTAATATCTTTCATTTCACCATAATTTAAACCCATTTTGGATTTGGTGTAATGTTTGTTTTCTTCTAAAATTGATTTTATATCTCTCAAAGTTTCAACTCCATCTTGGTTTGAAAAGTCAAATAGGAAACTATCGTATCCATATAAAACCAATTTTGTCTTCTTCCCTAATAAATAGTCTTGAATTAATAAAATCTTCTTAATATTTGATTCTGTCTCATAAGCCTGAATTAAATAGTTAAAAACCTTATTTCTATTCATATCTTTATAATTTTCAAATAATAGTTTCCGTCTATAAATATCAGTATAAACACAATTATGTGTATTTATTTCACTCCATTTTTTATTTATATAATTATGTACTTTATCAAAGAATGGAACTTTTTCTCTTGTTTCTTTATCAATTCCACCATATAATAGTTTGAATGTTCTTTGTTTTGATTCTTCATATGAACATTCATAGTGTTTTGATAAGTGTTCGTGTACTGAATCTTTACCGAAATCATAATCAACCAAGTCAGCAATCAATCTTAAATGATAAGCATCGAAGTCAAACTCTATCAATGAATCATTCTCAGGTATGAATGCTTTTCTCTTCTCAGTTGTTAAAGCTGCAAAGTTAACACTTCCAAATGAATTACTTGGCCTACCTGTTGTTGTCCATAGATTGTATTGTGAATACAATTTACCATCTGATATATGTTTATTTACTCTCATATCAAATATATCACATACATCATCAGAAACCTTGACACCATTCTTCTCAATTGAGGTAAAAGCTTTAACTACTTCAACCATATAGTTATCATTTCCAATAGTGACATCATCTTCAATTTTACTTATAAGTTCACTACAATACTCTTTATGTTTGATTAAAGGTATGATTTCGTTAAGTTTTTTAACATTGTAGTACTTGTTCGACAAGAAATCTATTGCGTTATTACGAATATTATTATCAAATGGTTTACCTTTTTCTAACCACCACATAGCGTTTAAATCTATTACAAACTCAAATGGATAAATATGTAATAGTGTTTTAGCATCTGGTGTTACAATCATTTCTTCCTTTAACCATTTGTAATCTTCCATAAATTTATCTGAATCAGGATGATATTGAATTATAAAAAAATCATTATCTAAGGTTTTCTCATCCAATGGTGCAACATAGAGAGCTGTTAATCCATTATTTTTATGTAATGGATGTAAGTTGGGGTCTTTAAATATGGGTATAATATTATACATCGTATATTAATATATAACCTTTTTGTGAATTAAACAAGCTTTATTTTATAAATTTTCTATTATTTTGTCTAATTCTTCTGGAGTTAATCTACCATTGTCAACTTGTATTTGTAAATCTTTTCTTAATTGTTCTGCAGCTAAAGTTTTATCTTTTTCTTCAAGTTTTTGTTCATTATAAGCTTCTTGACCTTTAACAAAAAATTCATCAATTGTAGCTCCGTGTTTTAATAATATATCTTTACTTGGTGGTAAAAAATACCAATTTTTTTTCTTAGAAGAGACTATATAAATTTTTGTTCCTTTTATAAATGTTGATTTATCTATATTGAAACCATAACAATAATCAGTTATTGCACCTAATGTACCCTTGGCTTCTTTTGGTGTATTTTTATCAGCTAAATATTGATAACCTTTATCTTCTATCCATATTTTCTTTTGTGGACCGTTATGCCATTTGTAGTTTGTAACGTCATAAACAAAACTACCTGCTTTTGGTAAAGCTTTTTCTTCTTTACTATTATTTTTAGGTTGTCCTTTAAAAGTATTGTAAGCTTCTTTAGATGCTATTTGAACAAACGAATATTGTGTGTTGAGGTATTGATATCCATCAACTACAAATTCAGTTTCATATACATCTTGTATATTCTGAACTTTTGCTAAATTCTCTTGACCAAAAGCTTCATCTTTTGGAATCGGTGTAAGATTGTCAAGAAACGCTAATTGAGAATTTAAAGCATCTACTTCACCTACATCTATGGCCTCTGGAACTGAAGTAACTAAAGCTTGTGTTTTATTAATTTTAACTTTTATTAAATCTTGAGCTGATATACTTAGTTTACTCATTGATGGTAGTAATCTCATTTGTGTCTCTAAAGTGGTAGACCAAGTTTCTCTACTTACATTTTGTTCTATTGACATTATTTGAAAAAAAGCACTTGTATAATATTGTTCAGGTAGATAATCAACAGTCATTAAATCACCAGGCATTAATCCTGATATTCCGTGTATTGTTAAGCTTAATTTTGCTTGTATTAATGGTAAAACTGTATTTGAATATTCTTGAGATGCTACCATCATATAATAATCAAATATTGAATCTACTAATACATCCCCTTGTTCTGCTGCTTGGTTTGATGCTTGAGCTGACATATCCTCGGCTTTTACTGCTTTTATATATTCTCTGTCGTCATCTTCTTCAATTTTTTTTCCAAGTGGATTTTTATCTTCTAAGAGAGTATTCATTAGAATATTGTCCAAATTACTTGTGATTTCTTTACCATCATACTGAATTGTAACCTTAGGCATATCTTGGTTTTTTCCATTCATTTCACCACTATGAACACCCGCGAAAACAACATCATTTTCATTAAAAGAAAAAGCGTTTGTATTACCTGATTGTAAATTGTCTCTTAATCTTCTACCAGCTTCATCACCTATTTTTGGTATCCATTTTACATATAAATCTTTTGCATTTTTAGAAGCTCTAAATCGTTCAACTTCTTCCATAGATATTAATCCATTTAATACTGAATTGACTCCCATAGCTTTGGCATCAGTAGTACCAGTTGCCTGTATAGCTAATATATTTCCTAAACCACCTTGTGGCATAGAAAAATCTAAATTATATTCTTTTACAATTGAATCAGGACTATATGGTGAAAATGTTAGTAAATTTTTTAAAAATTTAGCTCTTTCATCAAAACTCGTACCAACATCTGAGGTATGTAAATCCTTAACCACCATTTTATCAAGAAAACACAATGTATGGGCAGCGTATGAATTAGTAGCTGGAACTAAATCAACTATATTTTTTGAAAAACTATTAATCCGTTCACATATCTTATTTATTAACTCAGATACCGTATTACTACTTTTTACAAGGTCTTTAATAGTTTTTACTTTTATAAAAATTTCTCTAATTGGTAGTCTGTTTCTTTTTCTGTCAATATCTTCTATAGTATCATCTTTAGTTTTACCTGCTGGGTACGGATATGTACCAATTTGACCGTAACTTGTGGTGGTTCTTGGAGCGTATTCATTACCACGTCTGTCATCTGGTACCATATTTCTTAAAGTATTATATGTGGGATATTTTTTACCCCATTGAGCAGGATACAGAATTGGACACTCTACTTCGGCTCTTTGTTTCATAGCTTTATACATATATTTATTATATGTAATAAAGGAATTTCTTGAATTAAATTTAGATTTCAAATTACCCTCAGCATCGGAAGTTTCTTCATCAAATACATCGTGAAATCCTAATTCTTTATTTAAAATTTTATCTTCAAAAAATCCAAAATTAACATAAAGGTCATTTGGACCACTTGTTGAACCATAATAAACACCCCATTTACTTGTTTCTTTGTTCATATTTGGCATAAAGGTATAATCGTCAAGTTCTTGTTTAGCTAGTTGTTCAAAAATATCTATTAAGTCTTTTTTTGTTCTCAATGATGAATCACTACTAGCGTATTTTTTAGCGATAGTATAAATACTCGAATTATTCATTGTACCTGATACTGCTAGAGCTAATATTTCAATATCTAATCCAAATTCTATTCGGTCCTTTAACGCATCATCTACGGTATTACTTACAATTGCTCCATTTTTTGATAAAATTTCTACACTACAATCAAACCCACCATCTGGTCTAACTTTTGAAGAATATTCAGTTACAAATCCAACTAAAGTTTCTAAGTCTCCATTTGAATTAGGAACGAATCCTTTCTTGTCATCATATAAAAACTCTTCAGGTTTAAGTTTACCATCTGGTCCACCAGCTAGTAATTCCTCAGGACTATATAAATAACTTGTATCCCATCCCAAATCTATAAATATTTGTGCTCCAGGTCTTAAAAAATATCTTGTATAAATTTTCTCATAATCACTAAAATTATGTACTTGAAACTCCACGGTAGTTTTTTTTAATGTATGTGGAAATCGTTTTCCATCAGTTTTAGAAACAACAGAAGTTATTCCTGCTGGAGGTTTCATTAAACGATTTTGGTCTGTTTCATTTTCACCTGGAATAAGTGATTTTGCTATAGTTGCACTTGCTACTACTTTGTTTTTATCATCTTTAATGACTGGTGTTTGAACTTGTGTACCAGGTTGTACAGTTAGTGTATTTAAAATATGATTTCCTACTGTGTATACTCTTTCTGATTTTGGTAAGTATGACCACATACGAACTTTACCATCTTTTACAAATTCATTTTTTTGTAAATCATAGTGTTTAAGACTGTATGGTTGTTGAACTTTTACAATTGATTGTGCTACTTGGACAGCTGTCCACATTCTTACAAATGGAGTTTTTGAAGATAAATTACCACCAATGTTTCTTAAATTTTCAGCACTTCCAAAAATATCTTTTAATTCTACATCTTCAATTGAATCATTAGGATTTCTGTTTTTTTGTGAAACAGCTTGAAGAGCTTGAATTTTTCTTTTTAATTTTTTAGGAACATTACTACCAAAAGTTCTTGATTTAAAATCACTCATAACTATTTTTCCTTATTTATTGACCTATAGCAAATTCAGTAGTAGCTGGTATTCTCAGAGAAGTTCCTGCAGGGAGTCTTAAATCTGTTAAGCCATTCGCTTTTGCAATATACCACCAAAGTGATACATCACCATAAAATTGATTGGCCAATAAATCTAATCTGTCACCTTGTTGTGTTATAACATATATATCTGAATCTGTCTCAGGTATTCCACCATAAATAGTAGTGTTCTGTGAATAAGTATTAGTTTTAGTATTTAATTTAATTTCAGCGTTAGTATATCTTGACATTTTTATTATTCCTTATGTTTGTTATGAAGTAACTGCCTTAAAAGGAGCTCCATATTGATTAATCCCATAAAAACTTTGTTGTTCACCAGATTCTGCTACTTTAGCAAATGCTAAACTTGGTACTTCATCGTGTATGACTTGATAAGTTAAATCAATATCAATATATTTTGGGACTCTATATCCTTTTCGTGTCTCCCAAACCCCTTCATCAGGAAAAGTATATGATAGACTTTTTATAAAACCTGTAACTTCTTTATTTGGTCCTACACTACTACCATACAATTCACCCATTCTAAATTTAGTCAATGGGGCCTTCATTCTTACCTTACCAGCAATAGTACCAGGGTCTGCTACAAACGATGTCCCATTAGAGTCAAAAAATTTAGGACTTATATTTAAATCTAAGTATTCAGGATATACAAGTGATGTTAGTTTATTAAGTTTCTCATAAATAGCAGTTAGTTCAATAGCGTTTTGAGCTACAAGTTTTAATTGGAATCCAATTTCTCTTTCTGTTCCTCCAGTAAAAATATAAACAGGTTCACTTCTTCCGATATAGTTTTCAGAGTTCCACGATGGACTAAAACTTTCATTCAACCCATTTATAAAAGCTCTGAAGATAAGTGCACTTCCGTCTCTCAAATCTCTAAAATACAACGGCATTCCGTGTTTTTCTTTATCAGCTTCTTCAAGTTGTTTTTTAGTAAATGTTACTACATTTTCAGGTGTAACAGCACTTCCATTAGTTAAAGTAGTGTTTGTATCCATTAATGTTATTTGGTCAAATCCTACATCTGATATAGAAGATACATTGTCAGTATTACGGATATGGTCTTCTAATAAAATATTATTATATTGTACATCACCAAGAGATAAATTATCAAACTTAAATGGTGACATTGATTTTTGCATAGTTTGTTTAGATTCATCTGTAGGTGAGGTATTTAATGTAGTACCATCTCCCATTACACCAAAAATTGGTAGATTTCTATTGTTATATTTTTTGTCTGTTTGTTCAAGATATTGACCATCTGAACCAGGATAATTTTCACCTTGTGATGGTACATCAGCTAATAAATCTACTAAGAAAGCAATAGGACCTGAATCTCGTCTCTGTCTAAAATTAACAGGTCCTACCGGTAATCCTGAAGAAAGTGATGATGGGTCATATAATTTGTTACCATATTTATTACCAGCTATATTTTCTAATTGTGAAATGAATCCACCTAATCCTAAAGCGTTTTCTTTTGTTACAAAAGCTATTCCTTGTTCAGAACTTACGAATGAAGCTAGTCTTATCGTGTCATCCACAACAGCGTTAAGAGGCATAATTCTATCACCATAACCAGTTTTTCCATTCTGACTTATAATATATGGTTCATTACCTCTTGGAAGTCCAAATAATAATCCACCGGGTCCTTGTGATGGGTGGGCTCCACTACCATCATTCTGTAAACTCATATCTACACCATTGGTAAATTTATTTTCTGTTACATTTTGGTCATCTCTATATAAAGTTTTAAATTGAAATGATTGGTCTCCATCGACCGCAAATGATGTAAATTCAATCGCGTTACCATTCTGTAAAGTTATTGTTTTAGATGGAAATAAACCCAAACCTATATTTGATGTTCCAAATTGACCCACATCTTCAGCTGGGTTAAATAATTGTCCATCGTCAGGTACACTAACCTTAGTGTCTATATTATCTGTATTTATATTATATCCACCGTGATATGTTGTTTTTGGGTCATAAGTATTATTTTCTTCATTAATACCTTCAAATTGACTATTAAGGTAATCAATTGTTTTTAATTTTGAAGTAAACCCTTTGGCGAATGGTATAGTAAAATCTGTTTCTACTACATCAGTTGATGATGGGTCATCACCAAATATACTTGATTTATTTATAAAAGATAATCCTATATTCTCTTGGTCATTTAAAGTTAGAGATTTACCATACATTGTATGAGTTCCGGTAGAAATCATCGTTCCATCATCTTTTAAAAATTTTGAATCTCCAAATTCACCATCACCACTTGTATATCCAGCGGCTGTAAAGTCTATTGTAAATCCTGGTATACCATCAGAATTATTTACATCTCCGTAATATGAATTTCTACCTTTAAGAAAATCTACACCATCAGTTTTTTGAGATAACAAACTAATAGCTACAATTGAATTTAAATTAACATCGTGAGTATCATAAGATAATAAACTTGGTTGTTTTGTAAATGTTAACGCCATTTCATCCAACCCAACAAATTGACTTGTAAATGGGGTATCAACATTAGATAATGTAAATCCAAGAGCATCATTATCATTTAAAAAGTTTACACTGTCTAATACATTTTTAGTTGATGAGACTCCTATGAAATTAGAATTACCTACATCACCATCACCAAATGTATTACCAGTTGGTCCAAACTTAGATGTAAATCCAACTATATCAGAAGATATTAAATCATTACCTATTGTTGATTGATTTTTATAATTTATAAGGTTTGAAAAAGAGTTACTACGAGTATGAGTACCTGTGACTATATCTATGTATTTAGAATTTCCAACTTGACCTCTTGCAAATGAATATCCACCTTTATTAAAGTTTACATCAAATCCTGAAATTAATGGATTTACAGTACTATAATATGAATTATCTCCTCCAAAAAAGTCTACAATACCTAAACCACCAAATAAACTATTATTTTTATATTCTGAGCCCTCAATTCCAGTAAAATCAGAAATATCTTTTAAAAATCTATTTGGTGTAAATCCGACTCCTTGATTATTTTTTAAAAAATCTACAACACTTTGTTCACCATATAAACTATTATTTCTATATTCTAAACCATCAATTCCAGTAAAATCAGAAATATTATTATTAAATTGTTTATTTGGTGTAAATCCAATTCCTTGATTATTTTCTAAAAAATCTACAACACCTTGTTCACCATATAAACTATTATTTCTATATTCTAAACCATTAATTCCTGTAAAATCAGAAATATTATTATTAAATTGTTTATTTGGTGTAAATCCAGTTCCTTGAATATTTGATATATTATCAACAATTTGTGGTTCAGATAGAATAGAAAATTCACTTCTTAAATTTATTAAATCAGAAAGATTATCGTTATCTATATTAGGTGTTGAAAAAGTTACTGGATTCTGAGTATTTTGACTTATATCACCAATACTACCACCATTAGGTGACCAATCATCTAAGCCTAAGTCATCACCAAAACCTTTTGGAATATCAGGAGTTGTTTTTGGTGGTGTTGGTGTACCTTTTGGTCTTCTTTCATCATCAAAATCATCCAACCCTAAATCATCACCGAACCCCTTTGGTATATCAGGAGTTGTTTTTGGTGGAGTTGGTGGTATCCTATTAGGGCTAAAATCATCTAAGCCTAAGTCATCACCAAAGCCTCTTGTACTATTACCAATTTTAATCTTTCCACTTGGTGGTATTCTGTTGGGGTCAAAATCATCCAACCCTAAATCATCACCGAACCCCTTTGGTATATCAGGAGTTGTTTTTGGTGGTGTTGGTGGTATTCTATT
>Ga0209337_1003199_pt1 | contig 11568 bp, 22 predicted proteins | sample LinPmetageLP53_FD_184044 | JGI IMG/M metagenome (GOLD analysis project Ga0209337, IMG submission 184044) | Marine viral communities from the Pacific Ocean - LP-53 (SPAdes) (version 2) | ecosystem: Environmental > Aquatic > Marine > Oceanic | place: Pacific Ocean | collected 2010-02-08 | reverse complement strand
CTTACGCTATCCTGGGACACAAGCGATGATTTTGTCGTGGATCTGTCAGGAACCCCCTGCTACCACATCCACGGCAGCGACAAAAAGAAAAAACACTACTTGGCACCGATGCCGCCAGATTTTGCCGCTTACTTGAGCGAACGCGACCGGGAAGGTAAGGTGTGGCAGATGCCTGTGAACGCTGACCAAGTGGGCAAGATAGTCGGCAAGCTGGGAGCGGGCATTGATGTCGGCGGCAAGACAGCTACGGCCCACGATATAAGAAGGGCCTTTGGAACCCGTTGGTCAAGGGCTTTAATGCCTGCGGACCTTAAGGAATTGATGCGACACAGCAACGTATCTACGACCATGAAGTTCTACATACGTGCAAGCGTTGACAGCATTACGGAGGAATTGCAAAAAAAATTACATCTTGCCGTTTAACTGGACTTGCAGCCTGCATATCCCGATTGTATATAGGGGTGGTAGTCAAGGTGGTCACGCATTCGAGAAGGAAGCGATGCGAGAAAACAAGCAAGAAATACGAATCGGGGTGTGGCGCAGCTTGGCTAGCGCGTTTGACTGGGGGTCAATAGGATCACCCGATCATTTTCTGATGTTGTCCAGATGTTCTGTCTGGGCAGGCTCAAAATCGAGCAAATTCCCTTCGACCACAGCGCAAAATCGTCTCTTCGGTGGTTTCTACGGTGGTCTTTTCAGTCGCTCCCTTGTCGAAGGATCGAAAGCAGGATGCTTAGGGAGCGGCTCTTTTTCAACTCAAGGATGGACAAATGGAAGACGCGATCAATTTAGCTAAAGAGGGTGAAAAAAACTCTCTGGCGGCTCTTGAAAAGCATCAGAAGACTGCTGTGACCGATCAAGAGTTCCGACTTCTTAACGCGCTCAATCAAGCGTGGGTCACGTTCCGATGTATTCAACTTCTGGGAGAGCAGGATGCCAATTGAGATTCATGGAAAGCAGTACGTGACAGTACCGGAGCGAGTCAATCAGCTCCGCGAGGCGTTCCCGATTGATTCCGGCCTGGGAATCCTGACGCAGTTGCTTGAGATCGACGAATTAAGGGTGCTTTTCAAGGCTGAGGTCATCGACGCCCAGGGCAAAACTATCGGCGTCGGTCATGCAATGGAAGAGTTTGGAAGCACCCAGATTAATCAGACATCTGCGGTTGAAAACTGCGAGACGTCCGCGATAGGCAGAGCGTTGGCGGCTTGTGGTTTTGCCGGCACGGAATACGCGAGCGCAAACGAAGTCGAAAACGCCATTGCACAGCGGTCGCCCACTATCACACCGCTGAGGCGACAAAGTGAAAACAGCAAACACCGGGAACGAGTGGCAGAGATGCCTGTAGAAATGCCGCCAGAAGATCAGCGAGAAGAGTGGCACGAGTGCGAGCTGCATTTTGGAAAGCACAAAGGCGTCAAGTTAGGGCAGCTCCCGCCAGGAAAAGACGGCAAGACAGGCTACTTGGAATGGCTGCAAAAAAGTTGGCAACCGAAACCGGAATACGATGACCCCACAGACAAGCACCTGCGTGAAATGCTCGATAAAAGCATAGGCAATGACGTAGAGAAAAATGAAACAGTTCCCGAAATGATTGACCGTATGGCTGCCGAAAAGCAGGAAACAGTTGACGAACCTGAGACGGAAGACATCCCATTTTAGTGCAAGAAACACTGCGAACGAGTTAGTTCAGGGCCGAGACAACGCTGAGAGTCTAAGAAAACGATTCCACGAGTTAGTGAGGCATGGATGGATCATCAAAACAAAGCCGCGACGTTGTTCGCTTACGGGCAAAATGGCAGCAACATACGCACCGTCACCACAGGCAAGGATGCAATGGACACGTACCAGCAAGTAGATGAACACTATCGGAGTTATAGGCCCCGGCGAAAGCTCAAGCCAGCAGACCGCAAAGCCATCGCAGCTCGCCACAAAGACGGCTACACCGTGCAAGACATGTGTGACGCAATTGACGGTATGTTCCTTGATGAATTTTACCTCGGCAAAAACAACCGAGGCAGAGCATACGACCGCATGGATTTAGCCCTGCGTGAATCGAATATTGACGCATTTATTGATAAGGCAATCGAGAACCAAGAAAGTCAAGACCGCAAGAAGCGGGAACGACTTGAGAAGATCGAACAAGAAGCGGATCAGGCACGCCAGGCCGACGAGTACCGAAGGCGGGGAACGTCTGCGAGAGATGCGTTAAGAGAAGCACTTAAAAGGCACTGATTGCCAAACGGTTGGCCCCCGACTGTCTGCGGACTATATCGGGCCACTTGTTGCGATGCAGTGGTGCAGATGGTTTAGCCCTCGCACCTGGGGCGCAACATTGAAATTACTGCATGCGGTCGCTGACGGGCCTAGCCGAGTCGATGACCTGCTCCCTTATCACTTGCTGGCTTTTTGTGGTTAGAGCTAGTGGGGGTAAGGGGGCGGTTTACCTCAAAACCTACCAAATCGATGACATGTAAGAACCGAAGCTGCTGGATGAATCATAAGAACTGGCGCAAGCGATGGGTGGAAAAAGAAAACGCTTACAAGGTTAAGTGTTCCTGTGGACGTTTCATTGGATACATAAGAGCAGACAGAAGAAAAAAGGCGAAAAAGAATGATTGACGACACAGAATGCATGCGATGTAAAGAGCCGTTTGCTTTTGAAGTTCTTTGTGACTCTTGCGACTTCGACACAACGAAAAGAGTTGAACGTCTTTTTAATCGAGCAGAAGAGGCACAGGAAAAAGGGCGACGACTTGCACAAGAGCCACAGGATGACATGAATATTGACCTTGTCCTGAAGTGTGGCCGGGAATGGGAGGGATACCTGGAACTTGCCAAGATTCAAAACCAGATTTTCTTCAACCCGGACTACATCTATCGAGAAATTGAAAACACGCTGGCGATGGACGTTTTGAAATGCGACCGCATGGGGCGGGACGAATGAAACGCGAGAACAGTAAACACGCAAAAAGGAACAGAGACTATGCAAGACAACGGCAGGAATGGCTTATCGGCAAGCGGTGTGCAGTGTGTAACCGATACTGGGCAACAGAAGTTCACCACATCGCAGGCAGGAACGCCAAAGCACGCAACAGCATTGCGGCGATGTACGAAGATCCTCGCAACTGGTTGCCTGTTTGCGGTGCTTTTCACAACAACTGCCACGGAAGGGTCGACAAGGAAAGCCCTGCCCTGCTGGCGTGTGCGGCAAAGATGCGAAGAGGCGAACTCGACATTATTTTCCTTCGCTCCTTACGTCCGGGCAGACGCTTCGCGTGTCCGATGTCGGAGCTGCACCAGGCGCTGGATGATTTGGAGGCGATGAGTTGAAGCACATCACCTGGCTTTTATTGTTTGCGATTATCTTCGGCGGTATTGCCTGGCGTGTGCATTACCGGCGTCACGATCGAACGCATCACAGGGTTATTTTTAGGGGAGGCAAGGATGCCATTATCTATAGACATTGAAATTGACAGCAAATTCAAATTATCAATACCGGCATTGTCGCAAGAAGAGCGGCAGCAGCTTGAGCAAAACATTATTGATCATGGCGGTGCTCGCGATCCGTTGATTGTATGGCAAGAAAAAAACATTCTTGTCGACGGTCACAACCGCTACGAAATCTGCACACGGTTGAACCTGCCTTATGATGTCAAGCCTGTTTCATTCGACAGCCGCGAAAACGTATGCGATTGGATTGACGCCAATCAGCTAGGCCGCAGGAACCTGAGCCCTGATGCTTTTCGGTTACTTCTCGGCCGCAGATACAACCGAATGAAGAAGGCTCAAGGTGGCAGAACCGATCGTGAATTTGGGGCGGGCAAATTGTCCACCCCAAAAACCGCAGACACTCTTGCCGCAGAGCATGGCGTTGACGAAAAAACCGTACGCCGAGCCGGAAGGTTTGCAGAAGAAGTAGCACAGACGCCAGATTTACAACAGGCAATTAACGATGGCCGACCTGTAATGCAAGTAAAGCGGGAACTGAAGGAGCAGGCACGCGAGCAGCGGCGGGAAGAGAACCGCCAGAAGATTGCAGCCGTGCCAGCCCCAGGGCAGGCGGCTGCGGTGTCTGCCGCACGTTACGCCACTATCGTGATTGATCCGCCTTGGGATTGGGGCGACGAAGGCGATCAAGACCAGCTTGGCCGAGCTCGCCCAGACTACAGCACTATGTCGATTGGTCAGTTAGAACGTCTAGACGTTGCTGGCCTGGCTGACGATGACTGTCATATCTACCTTTGGATTACAAACAGATCTCTTCCGAAGGGCTTTCGTCTGCTTGATGCGTGGGGATTTCGCTACATCACTGCCGTTACGTGGGTAAAGCCGCATTTCGGCATGGGCAACTACTTTCGCGGCCAGACTGAGCACGTTTTATTTGGGGTTAAAGGGAGTCAGCCGCTGAAACGCAAAGACGTTGGCACAGCGTTTATGTCTGAACGTGGCGTAGGCGGCCACAGCAGCAAGCCGTCGTCATTCTTGGACCTAGTCGAGTCGTGTAGCCCTGGGCCTTACATCGAAATGTTTTCGCGCAGCAGCCGAGCCGGCTGGGTCACTTGGGGGGAAGCCAGCAAATGACGCCGCGCAAGTATGGCTTTGACGACCGGCTGGTTATGTCTAACGGCACCGCCGCTAGCGGAAACGTTCGTGACGTTCTTGTTAACTGCATTCCAGGTGCCCGCAAGGTTCACCAGTCTTGCACCGACAATGACAGAATCGGCGTTGACTGGTGGGTAGAGATGGTTGGCGGAAAGATGCTAGGCGTTGACGCTAAAGTTCGGGAGATTGATTGGGCTGCAACGCATCCAGAGGAGGACGACTTGGCACTTGAGACGTGGTCTGTGATTGAAAAAGAAAAAGTTGGCTGGACGAGGGACGAATCGAAGCGGTGCGATTACATTCTCTGGCTTTGGACCGATTCAAAACGGTTTTGCCTAGTCCCGTTCCCGATGTTGTGCGCGGCGTTTAACGCCAGGTGGCGAGAATGGAAAAAGGTTTATAAGGTGCGGCAGCAAAAAACGCCGTGGAATGGCGGCGCGTACCACAGCGAATGCGTGTTTGTTGACCGCAAAGAGCTTTGGCGTGAAATCTACCGGCAGTGCAACGGCCCGACAAGACAAGATTGTTATGCGAGTAACTAAACACTATTGCGACGTATGCAACCGGGAGGGACAGACAGAGCAGATGCGGCTCGTAACAGAACGCGAAAGCAGATCAACGGAAGCACGGCAGTATTGGCTTGACTTCTGCGAGGTATGCAAAGCAAAAGAACAGGCACGATGGAATCAACTAAGGGGAAGCAATGGAAGCACTTAAAAGACAAGTAGGCGGAACGCATTACACAAGCCTGGCAATCCAGCCGGCTGAATACATTCTCGGCAATGACCTGGGAAAATACGAAGGCGACATTATCCAGTACGTCACCCGCTGGAAGAGCAAAGGCGGCATTGAAGACCTGAAAAAGATACAACAGTGCGCGCAGATTTTGATTGACTTTCAAAACTCGCAGATTCCAGACGATCACAACCAGGCAGTGCAAGCAGCACACCAGGCACAGATCCAGGCAACCAAAAGAAAGGCCGAGCAAGATGCCGAACGCATCCAAGCGTAAGGGCAACGCATACGAGAGGGAACTGGTCAACCAGGCTATTGCTAGCGGTTTAGATGCTAAGCGTGCGTGGGGCAGTAACGGCGAATCGATTGGTGAACACGCAGAAGTTGACCTCGTTGTTGAGGGCTTCAAGATCCAGGCAAAGCGGCGGGCAAAGCTCCCGAGCTACCTCAAGCCATCGGAACACGTTGACGCTCAGGCCATCCGGGAAGACCACGGAGAAACTCAAATTGTCATAACTTGGTATGATTTCCTTGACCTTTTAAAACTTTCGAGGGCAAATCATGGACAACTTGAGCAGCGAACAAAACGCACAGATTAAACGCACCGCCAAGATGCTAGGACTTCCTGAAAGACTTGTTGCCGAACAGCTTGCAGATCGTGACTCTTTCAAGGATGTAGACAATGAAGAAAGTGGTTCTGATTAAGTGGCTCGATGCGGAGTCTAGTGCTGACGAGCGATGGATGCCGCTTGACGAAGCGTATGAGTATGCAACGGAAAAGCTAAAACCCTGCTACAGCGTGGGGTTTTTGATGGCAGAACGGAATGATCACGTAACAATTGCAACGTCAAACGGTGCCGATGTAATTGGGACCATCTGGAAAATACCACGGGGGATGATCGAAGAGATCATTGTCATTCATGAGCTTAAGGACGAGAGCTAAAAAGTTAAAAGGCGGTCAAAGGCGGCTGGTTGATCGAATCACACCTGCCCAGAAGATTGAATTGATTGCACTTCGAGAGGATTACCGAGCTGGCGACCTCAAGCACGTAACAAAAAAAGCGTTATCTGACTTAGTGTGCGAAGAGTTTGGACTCGGAACCTTATCACCCGCAACCCTGGGGGCTTTCCTCGATGAGCCTGAGAAGCAAGGCGGCAAGTGAAGCGGTCAAGGATGACCTGGCTGCAAAGGATGCCCGGATCACTCAATTAGAGCAACAGCTTAAAGATGCCCGCAGTGCCCGGCACACGATGCCAACCGCAAAGCGTCGAAAAAGCAGCAAGACCGATTTCATCCGGTTGATCGTTCCCGACACGCATGGCTGCCACATTGACAAGAAGTGGGCGGCGGCATTATTCGGCGACATCGAGCAGCTCGACATCAAGCAAGTTGTTCACCTTGGCGATGCCCTAGAGTGCGGAAGCTTTTTGGCTCAGCATCATACGCTTGGCTACGTTTCGGAAGTATCTGACAAGCATTACACATTCGAGGATGACGTTGCAGCAACCAACAGCCTTTTCGATAAGCTGCAAGAGCTTTGCCCAGGTGCAGAGTTCCACTACATGGAAGGCAACCACGAGCACAGGATACAAAAATATTGCGTAACATCAGCAAAGCGAAGCGGGACAGCCTACCCCCACAAAGAAGCCGAGGCACTCATGCGGATCTATGGACCAGAACACGTATTGCACTTAGAAGAGCGAGGAATCAACTACTACCAACAAGGCAAGATGTACATGGGCCTGCCGCTAATGGCAATGATTAAGCTCGGCAAATGCCATTTTGTGCATGGGATAAGCACCGCACAGAACGCAGCAAAGGCACACCTGGACAAAGTCGGCGGCAACGTGGTCTATGGTCATACGCACCGAATGGACAGCTACCACTCTAAGACAGTTGCCAGCGGCGGCATTGGTGCCTGGTCGCCCGGCTGCGGGTGCAAGTTGCAACCGCTCTGGATGAATCAGAACCCTACAACATGGACTCACGGTTTTGGGTTACAAATGGTGGCGTCTGACGGGTCATTCTTTCACATGAACGTGCCGGTCCCCAAGGGTAAATCATATCTCACACTCTTAACGGAGAGCCTCAATTGAGCTGGATTCAAATAGCGGCAGCGGCCGGCGTGGTCGTCTTTGTCATTCTTAAGGCAAAGCCCTGGCAATATCTAGGCAAGCTGACCAAGCGAGCAGATCCCTTAGAGACAACCCTGAGAACCTGTGCGCCACTTTGCGAAAGTCAAGAAGATTTTAAAGCATGGAAAAGGATGATTGACCTTGCGAGCAAGTGACTGGCTGATTGTTATTTTGGTATTGGCGTTTGTCTTTGGCGGCGGCCGGATAATAAGCGAGCCGTCTCTCGCCGTTGTGGTCTATGAATCTAGCGAAGATCAGCCCGAGCCTTACGTCATCGGCGGACTGCAGCAGCTCGACATCGAGAGCAGGATTGTCGACCAGCACGTTGTCACAGGCGACGGCTTCACGCCGAACTATTTACAGCAGGCAATAAAAGAAGCACAGGACCACGGTCTGCCTGCCCTGGTCATCTTGTCCCCGTTTAAGGTGTTGAGCGTGCAAGACCTACCAGAGACGCAAGAGGGAATTATCGATGCCGCAAGATGAATTTATTGACAAGGTAGAGCAGTTAATTGATGAAGTCGGCCTAAAAAATGCCACCTGTGAAGAGATCGAAAAGAAAGTTGGCATGTCACCGCCCGGAATAGGTGCAAGCGATAGTCAGGTCATAAAGTTTGAACAGGCAATAAAAAAAGCATGAATCATATTGTTGCACTCTCAGGCGGCAAAGACTCCTGCGCTCTTGCGTTGCGTCTGCGTGAGCTAAACCCAGAGACCGATTACAAATACATTTCCACGCCAACAGGAAACGAACCGTCGAACGTTTTTGAGCATTTCAAAACGCTAGAAAAGCTACTAGACGCGCCAGTACGGTTTCTCAAACCATACGCAGGCGATGGGCTGATTGAAAACATCCGAGACAATAAAGCCATTCCAAACTTTCGTATGAGGTTTTGCACGCGACAACTAAAAATTGAGCCGACCATGGCGTACCTGAAAGCAAACGCCCCTTGCATGCATTACGTTGGATTGAGAGCAGACGAAGAAGAACGACAAGGAATATACGGAACCGTTGAAGGCGTAAAACATTCTTACCCGATGCGTAACTGGAATTGGTCTATATCTGACGTCTGGGAATACCTCGACGATAAAGGCATATCAATACCAGAGCGCACAGACTGCGCCTTATGTTTCTTTCAAAGAATTCTGCAATGGAAGCGGCTGTATATAAACAACCGCAAAGAGTTTGATAAAGGCGTTGCAATTGAAAAAGAAATGGGCAAAACATTTAGAACGCCAGGCCGGGACACTTGGCCCACAGATTTAGAGTCACTTGGCAAAGAGTTTGAAAGCGGCCGCAAAGTGCCAGGCGAGGACAAACTAAACGCAGAGATTAACCAAGGCAGGCTTTTTGGGGATTGCGACCTGAACAGCCTTTGCCGCGTTTGCACAATGTGAAATGATCGACCCTAAGCAAATCGATGTAGAGTTCAAAGATGACGGCATGCAAGAAGTGCCGCCAGATGATGAGATGCTGCAGGCGGGTCTCAAGTACCTGCCTGACAGTTTTTACATACCACGATCCGAGTGGGATGACCGCATCCGGGAACACGAGAAGAACAAAAGCTCGGCCGACTACTTCAGCGGACGCTTTACACACCAGGGCAACAGTCACGAGTGTGTATGCCATGCCGCCCAGCAGTTGTTCATGACAGCTTACAACCGTCAATTTAACGGCTTAGGGCATGACGTATGGTTCAGCCCGCTAGCCCTTTACACCCGGATTACAGACGGTCAAAGGTGGGGCGGTAGCAATGTGCGAGACAGTTGCGAGGAAATGATAGCCAGGGGGATGATCCCAGACCACGATGGGCCAGCAGGCGACAACTCACAGATAAAAATATTTGAACACACGCTGCACCAGACAAGCGGCCGCACTGAAGACCATTGGCCGACTAAAGGCTGGGTGATACCGCGAGAGCTTCCCGATGGATGGGAAAGCACTGCGAAGCAATTTCGCGCCCTAGAGGTCTACCTGATCCCGCGAGAAGTCGAAGCACACGCCAGCGTTTTGCTCCACGGCATGGGACTATCCAACGGCAGGCAAGGCCACAGCATTCCACATTTGAGACTGATAAAAGAAAACGGCCGATACCTGAGCGCATACCGCGACAGCTACAACGTCACACGATACGACTCCGAGCGATGGATGGAATCCGGCGGTTTCTGTATTCGATCAACAACAACACCGGACATTGAAGAATGAAAGACATCGGACTAATTGCCTGCCTCGGCGTGCTGCTTTACTCAGTGGTACATGTGGCACCTGAACCGTTACCACTTCCACCGCAAAAAAAGGTAGAACAGGAGACAGCCGCACCCGTTGCGGCTACGTTTCAACGCTGACGACCAGGAAAGCCCTGTGGTCCACAGCGCAAAAAAGCATAGGAGACATCGATGGCGACTCTTCGCAAGATGATCGGGAACATTAAGAACATACGCACCACGGTGATCGGTGTTGCTACCTTACTCGTTGCAGCCGGCACTGCCTTGGCAGCGTTTGCAGACAGTGACAAGTCAACCGTCCCGGACTGGCCGGCAGTAATTACAGCCGCGAGCAGTGTGGCGGCAAGTCTTTGGCTTATTATCGGAAGCAAGGATTAAATGGGGCAGCTTGAAGAGCGTGCAGGATTGATTCTCTCGATCGTGACCAGCATCCTGTTCTGTGGTGCAGCGTTTGGCGTTGCACAGACGCAGATCAGTCACAACCGAGAATCGATTGAAACATACGAAGAGGACCATGACCGCTTGATTGCAATTGAGCATGACGTCCGGTACATCCGGGCAGCACTTGAGAAGATGGACAGGAACAGATGAGCGACGTCATACACCGAACCACTCTTGAATACAGGCAAAGCGTCAACACTCCTGAGTACAGCACCGAGGAATGGATTGTCAACCCGGAGCTACCTGACTGCGATCCTGCCCTGTGGGAGATATCCGGCGACGAAGTGGTTGAAATGAGTCAACCCGACCAGCTCGTCTATTATGCCGGCCGACTTGCCCAGGCAAAGCAAGACAAGAAGTCAGAGACGCGAGATCATCTATACGAGAGCTTGGCACAAGAGGGTTACGATCCGTTTATCTTCTGCTATGCGTCGGACATTAAAAGCGAGGCGGCAATTTTAGGCGAACTTCAAAAGGTTGAATACGTTGGTCAGCTCAGAACCTGGATCGATACCGGCGTTGATGTCCTTGGGGCAACGTGGGCAGAAGTTGACGCAGCAACATCAGAGCAAGAGGTTGAATCAGTGACGATTGACCTGGCGGCCTGGATCGCAGACAACCCCCAAGTCAGTACCGTGACGGCAAGGACTTTATAAGATGGCAAGAACCTTCACGCTCCCAATTCCCGTCAGCGCGTTCATAGGAACCCGCAACCTTGTCCCCCCTGCTGCTCTTGTCTCAAAGGCCTTGAATACGAGTTACCGATCTGGCTGGGCTTTTGACGATTCAACGCAAGAGGGTATCGGCACACATTGTTTTATTTTCCCAGATGAATACACCGCATCGGGCACGCTCAAAGCAGATATACAATTTTCTGCTGCAGGATCAACGGGAACCGCTGGTTGGCTTATTTACTGCGAAGCAGTCACACCAGGCGACACGTTGAACCTTACAACGTCGGAATCTTTTGACATAAAGAATACAGGCACAAAAGCATTAAGCGGCTCAACGCCAGGCGATGACTTAGATGCAACCGTCACCCTCACCAATAAGGACAGCGTTGCAAGTGGCGACCTGTTCCGGTTGATCATTGCACGCGACACATCATCGACCGACGACGCTGGAGGTGATTTGACTCTGTGGGCCGTCTCTTTGTATGAGGTCAGTTGATGGCTTACAACTTCGACGGAACAAATTACTTTTCGCTGGATATGTCTGGCACAGGGCCAGTATCGTCTTATCCGTTCACGATGGCGGCATGGTTAAAGCCACCAGAGGAATACAAAGATTGGCAGGGGTTTGTCTTGTCGGATGGGACCGAAACCGCACGCTATGGATTTGGCCCGGCCAATTATGGACGGTGGGCAATTTATGTAAACGCATACGAGCAACGAACAGCCGGCGGATTCTCAGAAAACTACAGCA
>Ga0209337_1003198_pt1 | contig 11570 bp, 7 predicted proteins | sample LinPmetageLP53_FD_184044 | JGI IMG/M metagenome (GOLD analysis project Ga0209337, IMG submission 184044) | Marine viral communities from the Pacific Ocean - LP-53 (SPAdes) (version 2) | ecosystem: Environmental > Aquatic > Marine > Oceanic | place: Pacific Ocean | collected 2010-02-08 | reverse complement strand
GCGTAGATGAAGAGTTTATGACACTTCATGGAGCTATAGAAGTTGCTTTATCAACTAAAAATAATATAACTCAATCTATTAAGAAAGCGGAAGAGCTCGAACAGAAGTTTAAGGCATATGAATACTACATAGACGCTATTCAGAGAGATGGAGTACCTTACGAATTAATTACTAAAGTTGTACCTATTATAGAAGAGGAAGTTAATGATATATTAGCTCAAATAGTTGATTTTAAAATAATGTTTCAGTTAGATGGTAAAAATATTAATACATATATAGTGTATAGTGAGGAAAAAACTTGGCCACTAGAACTAACTTCTGGTATGGAAAAATTTATATCATCACTAGCTATCAGAACAGCTCTTGTTAATGTATCTAATCTACCAAGACCTAATTTTTTAGCTATTGATGAAGGATTAGGAAACCTTGATTCAGAGAATCTTAATTCATTATTTATGCTATTTACATTTTTAAAATCGCAATTCGATTTACTTATGATTATTAGTCACCTAGATTCTGTTAGAGATGTCGTTGATAATTTAATTGATATAAAGAAAGTTGCAGGATTTTCAAAAATTACCCATGAATAAGTTTCTGTCATACTTATTTATATAAGGAAAACTTTAGAATTTTTGTATGGCATACTCTACTATAAATACATCGTTATCACCAGACAAAGGAGGTGGTAAGCTCGTTCGCGTTGACAGACGGCCTTCGTTAAAGGATTTGTTAAAACTTCAAGTACTTATCGAAGACACCTCTGCGTTCAGTCCGTACTACTTTAACGTTATAAGAAAACCTGAGAAACTTAGATTAGGTGGTAATATATTTGAATTTGCTCCTCCTGCAGGAAGGTTTAAACGCGATACTAAAATATTATTTGAACCTGTAGATGTTAATAATAAACCTATAGCATACGAAATACTTCCACAAAACTCTCAATCTATAAGAATTTGTATTTTTGTGACTGAGGATGTACCTGAAGGACCTGCCCAAATAACCATAGTAGGAACTGTAGTGGTTGATGATTGTGGATGCCCAGTACCAGATGAATGGAAAGATAAACCTAATGTTAGGTGGTCTGAGTCTGTTGGTACAGATAAAAGCGCTACATCACCAATTATCGAGTACGATGAAGATCCATACGGTACTTTAGATGAGATAAAAATACCTTGGCAGTTTCAGACTTTCGAGGATATATACAATACAAATCCAGGAGCTCCTGGATCAGCATACACAGTTAGTGGCTCATACCAATCTGTATACAACTCTCAAGCAACTGGTAGCAATACTGGTATGGTTAATTATACTCGAGATACCAGTGTACCAGTCCAAGCAGTTTCCCCGCATGGTGGTCAAGGAACCCTACAAGTATTTCACGGTGATATGCGATTTTCATCGAGTATGGTTGGTGGTACATTTTATGTAGCAGGTGGTATAGAGCATGTGCATGGACTAGATCCTTACCCTAATTTAAACTATCATACAGTTCCCCCTTACTACGCAACTATTAGTGCAGTACTAAACGAACTTACAGCTCAAGTACAACCAGCATATATGGTTCAAGGTGATGGTGGTGATATAGCAACGTACCCTGCAAGAATTTTTCATACTAAAAACGGATTCCAGGTAAGATGGAATGAAAATTCATCTTCAGTATCTTATACTGACCCTACTGCTCCTTCTTCATCAATGACTAGAGTTGAGCGAACAAAAGAAAAAGCTGCATCATATATGGATACCGAGCTTTTTGAAACTAAACCTGATTGTGGAGTTGCAACTCACGTAGATGTATACTTAAAGAGTAATAGATTAGAAGGTGAACTTACCAAACTCACAGAGTTTGAAATTACTCCATGGAATTTTTTAATAGATGATACTTTAGAAACTGAAGCTAAAAATACAAAAGCTTTTGAACCTATAGGTGTATTTAATAACACTCATATTGCTAGTAAATACTGGACTAGTTTAGATGCTACAGGTGAAGAAATAGACTCATCTGTACAATCTAATATACTTATGGACGGTGCAGTAGTAGTAGGTGAATTTACTAATAAGCCATTATATGCTCCTATACTTCATAACAACACAAGTTATTTTATTGAATTTAATGCTGCTTCAGTACCCACTTCAGCTGATACTAAACCTCCTAAGATTGAAGTATACGTATCAGGTGATTGTGTTGACCCTAGTAATATTTCAGAACCTAGTAAAACTGCGTTAGGATATTATGTTGGTTGTATTGAAAACGATGCATCAGGTACATCTACTGGAACACCTTTTTTAAATAATAGTTTTGAATTTATTACTCAACATGGCGGATCTTGTACAGTCAGATTTAAAGTAGTATCTGGACGATGGTTTGTAAGCAACGTGCAACTATTAAACTGTACTGATAGACCTGCAGTAACTGGTACTACTCCTAACCATATACGAGCCATAGTTCCGATGCCAGCAGTTACTAAATTCAATGATGAATATTATTTTGAATTTAATTATAAAAATATAGTTCAAACGTCTGATAGAAAAACTATTTTTGATAGAAAGCAATTCTCTGGTAATGATGCTAATGATTTTATAGATTCACAGCCTGGAGCAAATGAAGCTATATATAATGCTATAGGCGCAGTAACTACTTCTAAAAGTTTCTATGTTACAGGATCAACTTATATATCTAATAGCTTGTTTGTAACTAACAATGCGCATATTACTGGAAATGTTTTCGTAGAAGGTAATGTATACTCTCAAGAATATCATACTAATATTGTATCAAGTTCAATATTATTTGATGAAGGAGATACTATTTTTGGTAATAGTATAGATGATATTCATATATCCACTGGTAGTATATTTGTAACCTCTTCTTTAACTGAATATATAACAAACAACTTTTTTATAGAAAGACCAGAAGGGGACAGGTATTTCTATATTACTAACGGTCAGATTACGATGAGCGGTGACCTAAGCTCAAGTGGTACTTTAAATTTTTATGATGCTTATATAAATAATACCTTTTACGCAAATAATATTCAATCAACTTCATCTTTTATTAATATAGGGCCAAACATATTCGTAGAAAATAATATTACTGCATCTGGTAATATTCAAGCAAATGGTTATTTAACTGCAAGTGATGGGTATATACGAAACGTATTTCATGTAAACAATATTCAAGCAACTTCATCTCACGTTAATATAGGACCAAACCTATTCGTAGAAAATCATATAACTGCATCTGGTAATATAAGTGCTAGTGGTACTATATTTGCAAACACTTTTGAATCTCACGGAAACACAGTAATACAGATTAATGATAACCTTCGAGTAATAGGAATGGTTAGTGCATCAAGATTAAGTGCTAGCCTTAGTGTTACAACAAATCACTTAACTTCTTCAAACTTTATTACTACTAATTTAACTGCATCTACTATAAACAGTTCACGAATTACAGCTTCATTTCTTGACGTAGGGAGAGCAACTGGTAGCTTTATTGGATCATTTACAGGTCAAGCTTTTTTAACTGGCTCACTACTCGGTACAGCTTCATACGGTAGAGATAACGACTGGTATACACAAGGTAGTACAGGTATCGGTAATGGGCCAACTATAGTTGATAAAATTTATCATAACGGTAAAGTAGGTATTGGAAACTATTCTTCTAATGATTTATTCCACCAACTTACAGTTGATGGTACAGCTAAAATTGGTAATAATCTAGCTAACGAGCACAATATTACTGGCTCGTTACATATGCACCATACAAACTTAAGTATTTTATCTGGTAGTGGTCGATTCGGTATAGGGATCGCTAATCCAGCAGAGAGTGTTAATTTTAGTAATACATCCCATCATAGGGTACAAATATATAATGGTGATACGAGTGCAGTTGGTTTACAAATTATAAATTGGGAGACTGCATCTGCATTTACAGCAGGAGGAGGTACAGTTGGAGGTAATGAATTAGCTGCGAGAGGTCCTAGAGCATTAATATCAGTTAATGCAAGGAACTCACGAGGTAGTTACGGGTACGGTGGTACACGAGGACAAGCTGGAGGTAGTCTTTCATATTTACCAGATACATTTGAGGGTAATACTAATGGAGATGATTTCGGTGATGGAGGAGATACTGATTCAGAAGGTATTAGGTTAATGCAGGAAGCCTTGCATATTTCTACTGGTGGTAATCCACAGGGTAGTATTAATATTCATGCTAGAGGTGATGCAGGACAACAAATTAGATTCTTTGTAGGTAACGATGATGCAAGAAACTCGGGTGGTAAAGATGTTGAAACTCAAAGAATGACTATTAAGCATGATGGTGAAGTAGGTATAGGTACTCATAACCCTGCTAGAAGATTTCACGTTTCTAAATCTATAAACGAGAGCGCCGCAACACCTATAGTTAGATTTGAAACTCTACCAACTTATCCTAATACTGATCCGATAAATTTAGTTACTGTAGATTCTTCTGGTGATTTATATCAAACAGGAACTGATGTTTTACTAGGCCAAGTAAATACAGCTGGTATAACAAATTTAACTTCATCGAATATTTTTACTACTGCATTTACATCTTCAGTAATAAGCTCAAGTACTAATATAATTGGAAACTATTTTACTGCTTCTAATAGTATAATAACAACAATAAATACAACACATATTACTGCATCAAGCGCTACTGGTTCATTTGTAGGTACATTTACAACTACAGGAAACTCAGTATTTACAGGTAACTTAACAGGTGATGTGACGGGCGATCTAACAGGCGACGTAACAGGCGACGTAACAGGTAACTTAACTGGTCAAGTAGCTGGCGGACTTACTGGGTCAGTGATAGGTAATGTTGTAGGCAATTTAACTGGTCAAGTAAACGGTGGATTAACTGGATCAATGATAGGTCAAGTAAACGGTGGATTAACTGGATCAATGATCGGTACAGCTTCATATGCTTCATTTGCACTATCTGCTTCATATGGTAAAGATAACGATTGGTACAGACAAGAAAAAACATATTCAGATGGAGACGATTCTGATCCAACCATTGATGGTGATATATATCACATAGGTAAGGTTGGTATAGGTGATTTTTCATCAGCTGGATCTCCGAGAATGCTACATATAACTCAGTCAGTAACCGATTATACAGCTAAAACAGCTCCTGTACGTATCAACAGTTTACATAATAGCCCTCAGAGAAATATAACAACTTATAATTCATCATCAGGTGATTTAAGTTATACAGAATTAGGTTGCGCGCTTGATTTAGTAAACAAAGATAGTTGCTGCTGTAATTTATCAGAAAATACAAATATCTATATTTTTATTGATAGAACTAGTATGAATATTATTGGAAGTGCTTTAGCAACTCCTGCAATTTTAACTAGATGGGTAATTACTAAATTCGAAAAAGATATGCGTGATAAATATCCGTACTGGAAAGGTAGAATTTATGTAGGAGAAGGAACAGACGATCCAGGATCAGCAACCTTAACAGCAGAGCGATGGTTATCCTGGATGTCATGGCCGGCAGTTGGTAATCAAAATGAGACAAGCACTGGTTCAGGTATTACAGGTAGTATGAAATCAGTAAGGTGGACAGCAACAGGTGCAACTGACGAAGATAATGGAACATATACAGATTCGGATAATTTTACTGCATTTGGATATAATACTGCAGATTATTATCTTGAAAATTCACCTATTAGTAAATCAGGAGTACCTGACACAGATGTTATTGTTTTTGCTCTTGTTGATGAAACTGACGCAGGAAATAATAATCAAGGCGGAGGATATCATTACAGACAACCACTAATTGGTTCAGGATCAGCTCCTGGTACCTTAGAAAACGACTGGGAAAATCACCTAACTACTCACTATAAAGCTGATTACGGTTTATTTTATGGTAAAGCACATCCTACATACGATTGCTTTTCTGGTTATGTGTATGCATTACCAAACTCTACAAATATAGATGCTGATGTAAGGCAAAATTTCGCATTACATATTTATGGTGCTATTGAGAAAGATATAGTTTCACCGTCTAAATTTGTAAGCTTTTCACCAACTACTGCAAACCTAAACGCTATTACTGGATCAAATCCATATGCAAATGGAGTCAATTCAGTAGGATCTAACTCACCTTGGTACACGGGTGGAATATACGGATTAGCTAGTCAATCGATTCAAGAGAAGCATGACTTCCCTACTGGTATTGCAGGTTGGTATGGTAATATTGGATCACCTTCTGAAACGAACGTTAACAAATCAGGTTCTTGGTTGCACGGACAAGCATCTATGAGTACAGACTTCTTTACGTTTATAGATGGTAATGCATTAGGAGTTAAAGTAGATGGTACTACAATTTGCGTAAATGATGCAAACCAATTGCATGTCATAACAGGCTCTTTATTTAACAAGGGTAGATTTACAAACATACATTCTTCTACTGTAACTAGTTCTATTATTAGTTCAAGTACCAATATAATATCTAATCACTTTACATCTTCTAATACTACAATAATAAATCAACTAAACTTTACTACCGCAATTGTAGGTGGTCATGCAAGTTTAACTTATGTAGAAAATACTGATATAGATACTGGAACAGAAGATATAGCAACTCTAAATCACTCTACTCACGATGCAGGATTTTTTGATTATGTTCTTAAACAAGGCACTAATATGAGAGCAGGAACTATTATGGCAGTACATGATGGTACAAATATAGAATTGACTGATATATCAACTGCAGATTTAGGTAATACTGAAAGAGTTCAATTTTCAGCTTCACTAGACGCTAATAATTTAATACTTCAAGCAACTGTACCAAGCGATGACTGGAGTATTAGAGCATATGTCAGAGGAATCTAACTTAACGGGGTACTAATTATTATTATGAATAAAAAAGAAACAATAGGTAGCTGGATAGCAGGACAAATTTTAAAAGAGCAAACAGAAATAAAAACTGTAGTTGCGATATACCCTGGTAGATTTCAACCAATGGGAGCTCATCATGCTAAAGCTTTTAAATCAATACCGTTTAAAAATAAATTCATAGCTACTTCTAATAAAGTATCATTACCTAAATCACCTTTTAGTTTTACTGAAAAAAAGAAGATTATATCAGCTTACGGGTTAGGTGGTAATTTAAAACAGGTAAAAAATCCATATAAAGCAGAAGAAATACTCAAGCGGTACGATCCAGAAACTACTGCAGCAGTGTTTGTAGTTGGTAAAAAAGATGCACAAAGATTAGGTGGTAAATTCTTTAGACCCTGGAAAGGTAAAGCCGAGGTAGGGTACAGAGACGGTGCGTACACCTTTATAGCCCCTCATGTTTCAATGAACGTAGCAGGTTATGGAGAGATGTCTGGTACCACACTACGAACAGTGTTAGGCGATAAAAATTTACAATCAGATAAAAAGAAAAAAATATTTACTGGTATATTTGGTAGATCTAATCTTAAAAATTATGACTGGGTAGTCAAAAAACTAGAAAGCTTAAATGAAACTATTATTGAGCAGTTCATAGTCGAAAATGATATATCAAAAACTATTTTAGAAGCTTCAACTACCGGTACAGCTAAATTTACTGAGGTAGATGATGGTCCATCTCACGGATTTGGTAGTATAGATTCATATAAAAAAGTTCAACAAAAAATAGCTGAAAAAATGGGTTGGATGGTAGTGAACCACTTACTAGATTTAGGTAGCGGATTTGAGATTGAATCAAGAGACTCAATTCCAACTCCAGAAGATCATATCGGTGATACAGCTTACCCTAGAGGTCCAGTACCAGCAGTTTCTTATTTTCCAGCAGGAGATCAAGGAGTGATGACTCCAAACAATCAGGTAGATGTATCTCGAGCTGCAGCATACAGAAAATGGAAAAAACATATTAATATTATTGCTACTAATGTTGGTATGCAACTTATTAACTGGAGGGATTCTGAACCAGCTAAAGTAGCTAAAAATATACAAGGTGATCTAATTAAAGAACCAAATAAACCAGATAAAGCAATAACTAAAATGGTTGCAAAGATCGCTAAATTAAATAAGCCTACTTCACAAGCTAAAAAGGTTACTAAAAATCTTAGAGATTTATCTATAAATGAAGATATAAAGCAGCTGATAAACGAAGGAGGAGCTTACGGTCATATGTCACACCCTTTTGATGATAAAGGTTTGACCTTTGGTGATTTTAAGCAGATTATAAACAACGCATTACAAGGACATTTAGACCTAGAAACTTCAGCTACTGAAAAGACAGATGGTCAAAATTTATTTATTACTTGGAATAAAAAATTACTTGCAGCTAGAAATACAGGAGATCTCAAACGAGGTGGAATGGATGCAAAAGCAGTTAAATTAAAATTTGCTAATCGAGGTAATATAGAAAAAGCTTTTAATTATGCTATGAGAGATCTAGCTAAAGCTATTGGTGGGTTAAGTGATAAACAGAAGAAGAAAATATTTAATGATGGTAGTAATTGGGTTAATATGGAAATAATGTACCCAGCATCTGCTAATGTAATAGTTTATGATGCACCATATCTTCAATTTCATAATGTACTACAATATAAAGGTGGTTCAGCTGTAGGTTCAGTTACTAACGGTGCTAGAATTTTAGCTGGCATGATTTCTCAAATAAACCAGAGTTTACAGAAAAGTTTTAGTATTATAGGACCTAAAGTTTTAAAGGTTAATCCACATCAAGATTTTGGCTCTAAACGACCATATTTTACTGGTAAACTTTCCGGACTAATGTCTAAATATGGTATGAAAGATAATAACACATTTGCTGAATACCATCAAGCTTGGTGGGAATCGTTTATTAATAAAAAATTTAAAGGCGTAGATAATACAATTCTAGTTGGTCTAGTTAAGAGGTGGGCATTCTTCGATAAATCTTTTAGGTTAGATAAGAAAAACTTCTCTGATGAATCTATGCTAACATCTGCTAAAAAATTCGATAAAATGAATCACGCTGATCAAGTTAAGAAAAATATGTTTCCTTTTGAGACTCTATTTTTCGAATTAGGTGCAGAAGTACTAAAAAATGTAGAAGGATTTCTAGCAGCTAACCCTGATAGAGCAGTTCAAAATGTTAGACGGCAAGTAGCAAAAGCTATCAGTGATGTACGTAAAGGTGGAGACTTAAAAAAGTTAAACAGAATGCATGCTCAACTAGCCAAAGTACAAGCTATTGGAGGTTTTAAAACTATTATACCAAGTGAAGGTTTAGTATTTGTATACAAAGGAAACACCTATAAATTAACAGGAGCTTTTGCTCCAGTTAATCAGATTACTGGAATGATGGCATTTTAAATATGTTTTAATAAAAAGTACAATACTTATATATAATGAATCTAGATATAAACATAGGAGACACAATATTAGCTGGTCGTTTTAAAAATAAACGAATTACAGTTAAAGAATTTGGTGTTGATGATAAAGGTCAACCAACCATTAACGGTAGACCTATATTGAAATTTCGTATAGAAAAATTAATACCTGGTAAAGAAGAAACCCCAGTCAAAGAAGCAGTAGAGAAGTATATCAGTAAAGCTGTTAATAAGCAAATAAATAAAAGGTAAGTTATGTCAAAATTAAATAATGTAAAAGCGGTTAACCAAATGATTAGAGGTGAGCATAGAACTCAAACTCAGAAATCTAAAGGTTATGAAAAAAAATCTATTGAAAGGCAGATAGGTGATTCATGGGTAGATAAAGCAGGTCAAGAATGGATACAAAAGAACGGGTATAAAGCTAAGGTAGGTAGATTTAACAGTATACGTAAATCTTTAGACTCATCTTTATGTCCTAAATGCAGTAAAAAGGCTACCAACTTTGATAAACAGTTTATTGCACGTGAAGGTAAGTGCCATGATTGTATAGTTAAAGAAGAGACTTTGATGGTTTGTGAGGGGTATGTAAAAAAAGAACCTATCTACGAAGCATGGGAACGTAAAAAAATAAGAAAGAATGCAGAAAGTTTTTTATTAGATGCAGCTAAAGATGTTGAGATGTTAAAAGCTAAATTTACTAAAAGTGAGTATGTCAACAGTGATGGCACGATTGATAAATGGAGAATTCCAGAATCAGTTGAGTCTATAGAGCAGAGTATAGATAAACAATTTGATAAGTTTAAAGAACAACTTTTAGAACAATTAGAACAGGGAGACAATAATGTCGGGATTAAAAACACAACTTCAGAGTAAAAAATTAATGTTTGCAACAGTATTATTTGTAGCGTCAATAGTATTTGTAGCTACCAAACAAGCAGATTTTGTACAATGGGCAGAATTTGTAAAATGGGTATTTGGAATATATGCAGCAGGTAATGTAGGTGAGCATGTTTCAAATAAAGGCGTAAATATAGGGCAATAATATGGCTTGGGATGATAAAAAATGGCGTAGAATGCAATTTGAGTTGCAAGAGCAAGAACAACAAGGTGATGAGAAGTTGACTCAAATGGTTACTTCTATGACTGATTATGTAATGAATATGCAAACAACTTTAGGTACTCTACCAAACTACCTTCCATTATTAATGAAGCCGGATGACCCAGCAAAGTCACCAGAGCAGAATACTATAGATAGAGATACTATAATTGCAACTATGAAATCTCTTGATGATAATCAAAAACTGTTAACTCAAACTTACGAATTCTTTAATAAATATATAGAATCAAAGTACAAATTTAATCCTGGTAGCATGGAAAGCAAACCCGGAGAACGTGGAAAAAAGGTGAATAAGGGAGAATAAAGGTGGGTAGATTTAAAAAGACTTTACTATTTATAATCAGCGCGATAGGCACCATATTAGGGATTTTGCTAGCAGCTAAAGCAATGAAGCAGCGAAAGATAAATCCTAAAATTGCTAAAAATGATGCTGAGGTTAAACGGTTAGAATCTCATATTCAGAATGTCAAAGCTGAAAAAGAAAAACTTAATAATGAACTAACCGAATTAACTAAAAAAGCTGATGGTAGAAGCAAGCAAGTAAAGGATGCAAAAAAGAACGTTAAAAATAACGATCAAACAATTGCAGATTTGGAAGCAGCTCTAGCTGAAGCAGAAAAAAATCTATAGGAGATTAAAAAATGGCAAACTTTAACAAAGTAACATTCGCTAACGCGAGTCCAAGAGGTGGAGGTGATAATAGACTAAACTCTATTCCTGCGAAAGCGAAACATGTAAACGATTTAATAGGTGAATTAATGTCAGAAGGTATTGGTAATGTAGCTTCTACTGCAACTGCAGTAGACACAACAAAACTAGCAGGAAAGCTAGCAGCTGATCCTTATGCACAAGGAACAACTAAACTTTTTCCACTAGGAACAAAATTAGTATATGGACAAAGAACGTTCAGATATGCGTTTATGAATGGTGCAGTAACTGCAGGTAAGCTTCTACAACAAGCACCTCACGTTGCAAACCACATTAACATGACTATAACAAATGCAGATGCTGATGGAGCTACTTTTTCACATGCAGTAGGTTCAACTACAATTTCAGTTGAAACTAATGGTACTGATTTAGTAGCAAATGAATTTGCTGACGGGTAT
>Ga0209337_1003195_pt1 | contig 11574 bp, 8 predicted proteins | sample LinPmetageLP53_FD_184044 | JGI IMG/M metagenome (GOLD analysis project Ga0209337, IMG submission 184044) | Marine viral communities from the Pacific Ocean - LP-53 (SPAdes) (version 2) | ecosystem: Environmental > Aquatic > Marine > Oceanic | place: Pacific Ocean | collected 2010-02-08 | reverse complement strand
GACAGCGGCATGATGAAAACGGAGGCGGGGAAGAAATTCCTAAAGGCCATCCAAGATAATGATGCCGATGCAGTCGTCAGTGCGATGTCTGACTTGGCTACCATGATGGATTAATTGAGTGGGGGCCGTGTGCCCCCGCTTTTTCTTTAGGGGGCAGGTATGCCGAAGAACTTAACAACGCTTCAAAATCTTGTCGACCGTGTTAGGCAACGAGCCGATATGACCGGTTCAGGCTTTGTCTCCGATGCTGAAGTAATCAGCTATATCAACGTAGCAATGGCCGAGATTCACGACGTCCTTGTGACCAAGTTTGAGGATTACTATGTTTTTTCGACCACATACACGTTGCCTGCGGCGAACCCCGGCAACTTGCCTGACTCGTTCTACAAGGCTCTTGGTGTTGACCTTGATGTAGGCGGGATCACCTACCGGTTAAAGCCGTACTCATTCCAAGAACGAGCAATGTATAACTCGCCTGGAATGGTCGCCTCAATGATCACGAACACGCTGTATAATATTCAAGGGAGCCTTATAAAGTTTATACCTAGCCCAACCGTGTCGGGTTCGGCGACTCTTTACTATGTCCCTGAAGCGCAGCAGTTTTCTACAAGTGAATCGGAGTACATGGCCAAGACGGTCTTCGACAAAGCCCCTGCCGTGGCTTACGGGTACGAAGAGTATGTTGTTATAGACGCAGCCATTAAATGCCTTCAGAAGGAAGAATCAGACGTTCAGGTGCTACTTGTACAGAAGCAGCAGCAACTTGAGCGTATTGAGCAAGCCGCCGGTAAGCGAGACGCTGGGGAATCCTACGCAATTGGTGATGTAAACGTCGGAACGTCGTCATACCTAGACGCCGCGATTAACTTGGTTTAACGATGATTCAATTTGAACGATATAGAACCGACGACTACCCACTTACTCGGGTACAGGACAAGGTTGAGCAGTTTGCCGACACGCTGCAATCCACTGGCTTGTTAGCCGGACGCTTGATCGAGAACATCGAGTTTGCCGCGAGTACGACACGGAATGTTCAGCATGGGCTGGGTCGAAACTACCAGGGCTACATCGTCGTTTCGGTAAACGCCAAAGCAATCATTCAAGTGGATGACACCAAGAACAATAACAGGTCGCAATTTCTTGCCTTGCAGAGCTATGGCACCGCCTGCACTGCATCTTTGTGGGTGTTTTAATGGCGCTGGAAAAGAAAACGCTCTCGTTTGCACTGCTCAAGGGCGTCGATGAGAAATCCTCAGACTCAGCGCGGCCACCAGACGGCTTAAAGTCCCTGAAAAACGTGGACTTTGGGAAACGTGGTCAACTCACTAAGCGCGGTGGTTTTGTTCATGACGACAACATGACGCTCACTAAGTTTGGCGGGGGCACTGTTTCATCCGGTGTCGCCATTTCTCAGTACGGCGACGAGACTTTAATCCTAGACGGCAAGAACATGTATTCTTGGATCAAGGAGGGCGCAGGCGGCGAGGGCTTACTGGATCGCGGTGTCTACGTCCCTTGTACCGTTAAAAACGAATTTAAAAATGTGCAGACAGATAAGCGCCAAGGAAACTGCCAGGTTGCAGAAAAAAACGGCGTCCGTGTTTATGTCTGGGAGGAATATGAGTTTCAGGGGAGTGACTACAAAACGTTTGTGGATATTGAGCACATTGCAAGTGGGTCAAGGCTTATTGAGACAACCGAGATAAGCAGTACGGCTATTGTGATTGATGGTCCGGGGAGCCCCGGCACCGCTGCCGATGCTACCACCCTGTATAAGCAGGCCCAGCCTCAATGCTCTGTTGTCGGTAACTACATTTTTATCGTTTACCAAGAGCGTGATGGGTCAGAAAACCACTTAAGATACCGTTCGGTAAATTGCACAAGCATTACAACTGCCGCTGCCGTATCTTCCGAGTCTAACTTGTTTCAAACTGGAACGACTACGCAAATTAAAATTGGGACAAGCTACCCTGTTTTTCAAATAGATAAATTCTTAGGCGTAACACATGCGGACGCTATTGTCATTGCTTACAAAACAGCAGGCGCTAACTCGATAACGGTGTCGTATCTGACGGCAAGTGGAGCCACGCTTTCCCGGTCAGCAACTACTTTAGTAACAACAACAAACGTTTATTTTGCTCCATTCAACAAGGTCAGCGCCGGGGTGCCTAATGGCATAATGTTAAAATGCTTAAACGATGTAAACGCTGCATCTGAGTATTCAATTATACTGGGGTACACTGCCGACACCGGTGGGACTCACAAGGTTGTCTTGGTTCAGATAAAAGACGACTTAAGCGCCAAGATAGACCACGCCAGTCAAAACGTGTTAGCTGACGGGAGCAGCACAGGGGCGTTACACCTCCTAAGAGGGACCGCCGGTTCTGCCACCGATGAAGGTGCAATAGCGGTCTTTGTAGAAGTTTACTCGCCTAGCACTGACGTGGGTGTTCAGGGCAAGATTGTTCCTGAGCATTTTGTACGGCTTTACTCGTTGGACCGAGGCGGATCCACGATTGAAACTGGGTCAAACGTTGTAGCATTTAACACTTCTGTTACTTCTGATTTTTTTCGATACAACGGCACCATTTACTGCGTATTGTCTCAGGTAAACGACAACGCACTGCACATTGATTTTGACGCCATCGAGCCCTCTGGAAACAGTAGAGGGCTCAACAATAACTCTGCCTTGGTAAACCTAAACGGTGAGATAATCGGAGCACTAAGAACAGGCAGTGCCCCTTTGTGCCTTACTTCCGATTATATAACCAACAACCCTGCCGATTTTGACGGTGGCCGAGAAAACCGCCGGTTGCTTTACGGCGCACAGCGCGTCACTTCTCGCAATAGCGCAACAGAATTTGTGTTCGGTGCCTCTCGTCACTACGGCTACGCCTTTCATGATCCAGGGGCTTACGGTCCCGGCGATTACCCGGATAACATTTTTGGCGTAAGCTTATTTGAGGTTGATTTTGACCCTGCTCGAAAACTATCATCAGTCGACATTGAAAACGTTTGGTTAGGCAGCGGCGGCTTTATCCATAGTTACGATGGCAATTCAGTGGTTGAAAACAACTTCTTAAACTACCCGGCAATTAAAAAAATCGACGAAAGCTTTAGCACCGCTACAGCTACAGGCGGCTTCAGCGACAGCAAAGTTATAAAATACTGCGCGATCTACTCATGGACAGACGCTAAGGGAAACCTCCATCAATCAATGCCTTCTGAGATGGTCGAGCAGACAGTTACGGCTGGTAAAGCTACAGGCGTTAAGTCCATAACAGCCCCCGGCACTGGTTATGCGACAGCACCGGCCTTAGTTACCACCATCACGGGTTCAGGGACAGGGTGCCAAGTAAACGTAACGGCAAACGGTTCTGGGGAGATTACGGCAGTATCAATAGCCGGTGCTGACTTTACCGGCTCAGGGTACACTGACAATGACGAGCTAACCGTTGTTCAAAGCGGGGGGTCGGGTGGCACGTTTAGAATATCTTGCTCGGGTAAATCAGTTATCCAGGTCTTGGTTTACGTTCCGAGCCTCACAAGAAAAAAAGACCTAACCATCAAGCTTTACCGAACCGACCATGCCGGTGCTACTTTCTATTTTGTCGCAGATATGCCGGTCCCAGAAAGAACGGCGCTAACATCATCCTACTTGACGTATAACGACTTACCTCAAGACGAAACAGCCATCACATCAAGGCCCATTCTTTACACGAACGACTTGCCTGCAACGGGTTTTGCGGGGTGTAGCACTGACTTGGTTCGGCACCAAAACAAGCTTATTTCAGCGGGTACTGACGATTCTGCGTATTCCTCAAGCGTTATTCGCGAAGGTGTTGCCCCGGGGTTTCCCCTTTTAAACCACTCGATCAATTTAACTGGCGACCCTGGAAAAATCACTGCCGTCGAAAGCAACTTAGACAACTTGTTGGTGTTTACAAACAACGATGGTTATTACGTAGCGGGCTCTGGGCCTGACGTTTTAGGTCAAGGTCGTTACGGGGAGCCCAGATTATTTGCACGAGGGCATGGGGCGCTAGGGGGTGCAGCCCATACTGACACGCCTCTAGGTGTATTTTACCAAACTGCTCAAGGCATACATTTAATTGGGCGCGATCTATCGATTGCCTACATTGGGGCGCAGGTGGAAGATACCGTTGGTTCGACCACTGCGGTCGCTATGACACGGCGAGACTCTGATAACAGTGTTCGCATAATGCTACAGAAGGCCACCCCTGGTGGAACTGACCGTTATTGCATTTACAACTACTATTACAAACAGTGGACAACTTACGAGCTGGCTTATTACAGCGGCGCTCATCAGGTTGGCGAAGTCTTTGACGGCACAAGCTTTCAGAGGCTCGTTGCGGATGGCCGTGTTAAAACGCAATCAACTACTAATTTTAGGGATGTCAATGCGGCAGGCTCGTCTGCGGTGCAATACAAGGCCGAGATTGCGACTGGCTTTATTTCCCCTACGGGTTTAATGAAAAAAGACCGCATATATCGCTACATGGTTCTAGGTCAGTTTGTAAGCTCGCATACTCTTGAGGTTGAAGTTTATAACGATTACGACGGCGAAGAAGGTGACCCAAATCAAGAAGATTCGGTATCGGTTTCAAGCGACCCAACAGGTTTGTACTTGTTTCGTTCCCATATTGCGAATCAAAAATCCCGCAGCATCCAATTGCTTTTAAAGCTGGACGGTGTGGGGCAGTGCGCTAAGATCGAAGGCTTCGCGCTTGAAGTTGGTGTGCGGCCAGAGAAGACATCGTTTAAAACTATAGCAAGTAGGACATTATAATGGCGGGTGCATTTTTAGCAGATACTTTGCGGGAACAGGCTCGCGCTGAACTACAGGGGAAGATGCTTCAAGATCAGATTGCCGGTCAAGTTGCTCGGCAGATTATCGGGCAGATCTCGCAGCAAGAGATTGGCCGGAGTGTGCAGGGCATTCAGGGCAGGGGCCGCGCTCTCCAAAGTGCCGCTGACCAAACATCTCGCAGGGAGGTCGGGATGACTCAACTGGAAATGCAAAAAGACCAAGCTAGGCAAGAGAAGCAGCTTGGACTCATTACCGCTGCCGCCAGCGCCACGGGCGCACTTGGGGCGCATTTTGCAATGCAGCCTGGGTACGAAGGGCCTGAGTTTGAAGCCCCTGACACTGAGTTAGAAATCCCGGATGAGGACGCTTTTCGTGAAAAACTTGTAAACCCAGACGTCCAGGGGCTTAACCCTGACTTCGGCAACACGACTCTTGACGTTTCTATGCCCAGTTACGAGGGGATAACCACTGATTTAGCCCCTACGCCCGACACTCAACTAGAATTTGGAGGACTAGGCAGCACTCGCACAGTGGAAGATCTTTTAAACGAGCTGAAGCGACAAGATCCGCGTGATCCTTTGGGCGTGTCGGGCTACACCGGTGTCTCTCCAGGAACACCTCTAAGTGACCAAATCCGGAGCGCAGATGCGTATCGCGGCAAGACTCTTAAATTCTAAGCGGAGAAAACTATGGCTTATGAAGCACCAACGCTGTCAGGTTTTATGGGGACTCTTACTGATGACCCTAACGAGGAAGATAGGGCAGAGGCGGTAGAGCAAACGGAAGAAGACAGGTATGCGAGCGGTGAATGGGAGGAGGGCGGAGGGCAGCTTCACGGAGTATCGCCGCAAGATTCGGATTACCTAACTAATCTCGCTAACGAAGAAGACTCGGCAGAACGTCGCCGCCGAGATTACGGGTTAGAGGGCGACGAGATCTATGACTACGCCGAGCGGTTGTACGGTATCGGCGAACGTGACGTTAAAACTGAGGGGCAGGTTGAGGCCGAAAAAGAGCTTGAGATACTTTCCAAAGCGCAACGCGGCAGGGCGATGGGCTACGGTGGCTTTAATGCCGCTGAGTTGCTTCAAAAAGCTGGTCGGGCGGCACAGCAAGCAGAGCTGGGCGGTGAAGCAGCAATCGACACGGCTGCTCGACAAGCGGCAATGGCGGCAAGGGACCAGCTAGAGCAGCTTTTAATATCAGGGAAGCAAAGGGCGGAAAACAAAGCATTTGCTATGCAGCAGCTTGAGTTTCAACAAGGGCAGGCAAGTGGTTCGCTCTGGTCCAACGTGCTTGGCGGCGTACTTGGTGCTATTGGTGCAGTGGTCGGATCTTTTGCGGGTCCGGGCGGTGCTATAGCAGGAGCTACAGCCGGAAGCGCACTGGGCAGCGGCGGCGGTCGGTACTTAGGTTAAGGAGATACGAAGATGAGCGATGGAATGTTCCCGCCTGCGGCACTTTACGATGCAGAGCAAGCTAGGCAACGGGCTGGGCTTAGAAAAGACTCGGACGAGTCTGTTAGAGCACGGGCAGAAGAGGCAGCGATTCTTGCGGCTGAAAATGCTCGTCGGCGTGAAGCTACGCCCAGGTACAAAGAACGCCCGGAAGAGTACATTGAACACACTCCGCAGATGCGCGAAGAAGAGCAGTTTGAGTATTTGAAACAAACCTCCCCTGGAAGGGCAAGCGTAAGGGCGCAGGAAGCTGAGTTTGCTGGCGAGCAGCAGGTGGCTGCCGAGCAAGTACTTCGTGATAAGTTTGAAATGGAGGCGTTTAAGGCTGGTCTACCCGAAGAAGAGTGGCCCGCCTACATAGAAACGAAGCTCGCAGAAACCCAGACGGCGGGGGCAGATCCCGCCCTCGACACAGCAGCCGACGCGGGAGCCGAGGATGAGGTTGTTGTTGACCCCATAGAGACCCAGCTTCGAGCGCAGTACGACTTAGGGCTTGTTGAGGCCGACAGGGCGCAAAGGGCTTTCTCGGCAATGGAAGAGCGGCATCGGCTTGCTTCAGAGCAGGTTGAGCGGGAAATTACGAGCGCGGAGACGGACCTAAAAAGCTACTCGATTGATCCCAAAAGGGCCTATGGTTCAACAGGTAACCAAGTTGCGGCAGCATTCGCTATCGCCATCGGTGCTTTTGCAGAGGGCCTGTCCGGCGGTAAGGTTCCCAACACAGCCTTTAAGATTATTGATAACGCTATCAAGCGCGACATCGATGCTCAAAAGGCTGAAATGGGTAAGTATAAAGACGTGATGAAGAATAAGAACAACGTCTATGCCCGGATGCTCCAGAAGTTTGGCAACGAGCGGGTAGCTACCGCCGCAAGTATTCAGCTTGGGTTATCGGCGGCGGAGGCCAGTATTGATGAGTTGGCAGCTAAGTTTCCGCCTGGTTCTAAGCAAGCGCAAGTTGCTGCTGGCTTCAAGGCGAAGCTCGCGGGTCAGTATGCCAAGGGTATGCTGGACCTTAAAAAGATTAATGGGCAGATTCTGGGCAGGGGCAAGGGCAAAGCCGGGGAGGGTGCGAAGTTGTTCAAAAACGCCCTTGGCGAGATTGGAACCTTGCGCGGCCTGTTTAATGAGCTTGGCCCAGGGGAAGCCGTTGTTTCTCAGATTCTCGGTGTTTTTGGTGAAGAGGCTCAAGTTTCTTATTCTCCCGATACCGCCGCGCAGTACGCGGCTGCTCGATTTGCAGTAGCCCAGTTTGTTAACAAGGCGTTTAGCGGCGCGCGCGGCTCAGATAGAGACTTGGCCGCTGTTATGGCGCGAATACCTAACCCGGTAATAAAAGCGCTCAACAAGGAAAAGGGTCTACGGCTCATTCAGAACCTTGAGGATAGCTTGCGAAGGGCTGCGGGCAAGAAGGGCTACCTTGTTAAAGGCGACGTTGCTCGCCAGTTTGACATTGATTACGGCCCTGCGGGAACAAACGAGGCACTTAAAACGTTTAAGCCGCAGATCGACTCTCTCTTGGGGGCAGGTGAGTAATGCCTAAGATGTTCAACATAGCGCTCGGCGAGTGGCGCGATATTCCAGAGGGTGAAGTCCAGGGGGCTTACGAATCAGGGCAGTACGTGTTCGCAAAAGGCGCAAGCGTACCGGTGGCCTTGGCCGATGGGCGCTATGGGACAATCAAGGGCGAAGAGTTTAAGGACGTTATTCGGGCAGGCGGTGGCTATGACTTACCTTCGGAAAGACAGCACCGAGCTGATGAAGAGAAATATGACTCTCGAAATGCGGAAGCGCTTCTTTTGGCTGCTGGTCGTGGTCTTACTTTTGGGCTGTCTGATGTAGCCCTTGAGAAGATGGGCGCGTACAGCGACGAAGAAATCCAGGGGCTGGAAGACCATAACGCTATTCTTAGCGGCATCGGCGAAGTTGGCGGTGCTCTTGCGCCTGCGCTTCTTACGGGCGGTGGATCTGCGTTGGCGGCTACCGGTGTCAAGGGTCTACTTAAGAGGGGCGTTCATTACAGCCCAGCGGGCTTTGCAACGCGGGCGGCTGCGGCTGCTGAGTCAGCTATTGGTAAAAAGCTAGGTGTGGAGGCGCTGGAGGGGGGCTCCAAGATGCTGGCGGCGGTGCCAGGATTCGCGGCAGCCGGATCAGTAGAGGGTGCTTTGTTCGGTGCGGGCGAGACTTTCTCCGAAGAGCTTCTTGGTCGTACCGACAAGACCGCAGAGCAGATAGTGGGCGACATTGGTTTTGCAGCGCTGCTTGGGGGTGGCCTTGCGGGTACATTCTCTATGGCTCCTGCGGCGGTAGCCAAGGCATTCCAGTCTCAAGCTAAGACCGAGTATCCTAAAGGGTTGGCCAAGCTGGTTGGCGAGATTAAGGATAAGTACACGGCGGCGATGACGGGCATGGACGAAGGGATGCTGGCTCAGACCCGTGACCCTAAGTTTTTGGACGACTTGCTAAACTTTGATGAGGTCGAAAAAAAGGTAGCCGTGACCGCCAGGGAAACGATTGGCGACCTCTTCGGTGCTGTCGAGGGAACAACTCGGGGCATGACCGAGGCGAAAAACCGGTTGTTTCTGCCCAAGGTTAAAGCTGCGGTTGAAACGGATACAATAAACGGCTCGCTGGATGCACTACAGTTTTACATCGACGACTTGGGAAAAGCTGCCGCCACCCTTGGGGATAAAACCCGGCAGCAAACAGCACGTAGGCTGATAAAGGAAGCTCAGAAGATCCAGGAGGGCATTGCAAAGTCCGTCCAGGACCAGCTTGAATCTGCGGGTTACAAAAACCTTAAGGTAAAAGTGGTGCGGGGCGACCGTGGCAGCCCTGACTATGGCTCAATAGAGGTGGTGCCAAAGAAGAAGCCTAAAAAAGCGGCGTCAACACTACTGGATGCTACAGGTGCCCCAATACGCTCTAAGCCACAGCCGGGGGTTAGGTACAACTTGGGGCAAGTCGAGGGTTTGCTTAACAAGGGGGCAAAGCCAGGTTCCTTACAGGGCACCGCTCGGCAGATATTTAAAGAAGTCGACAATCTCAAAATGGGACAAAGCCGCCTCGATAGCGGGACGGCGGGTTATGATAAGATCCGTGTGTTGCTTGAAACTGACGACCTTTTCGGTGAAGCGGCTACGATGCAAAAAGCCCTTAACGCTGCCTGGAAGCCCCTAATTGAGCAGCAAAAAGAGTTCGCTTCCCAGTTTATGAAAAAACATAAGGGCACGAAGCAACTTGAGCCCGATGGTAAAAAGATTAAGTCTTTTTTAAGAAACTTACGAAACGAGGACACGTCTGAATACGCCCGTTCACAGGTTTTTGACGCCTATGTTGAAGCATTTGACACTTACAGCACGACGGCAAAGGGCATTGGGCTGGAGCTGGGTGACGCTGCTCCGGCGATGGTTACGGGATCCAAGGCGATGCGTGAAAGCTGGACGGAGTTTAAGTATCTTCAGGCAGCGAAGAAAGAGATCAGTGACCTGACACGCAATCCCGGAATCCTGTCCGAGTCATTTGCGACGATAGGTGGTTACGCTCTTGGCGGCCTCCCCGGTGCTCTTGCAGCCCGTTGGGTTCGGAACATAGCGACTCCAGGTGACGCGGTAAGACGCCGAGTTACGGCGCACGGTATTAAGTCGCGTGTAACCAAGATGATCGACACTTGGGCCGCAAGATCGACAAAGAGGCTGATGGGCAACACTAAAGGAGCCCCCTCGGTTAAGCCCCTTGATGCTTTAACTGGCTCAAAAAGGGTGTCCCTCCTTGGGTTGATTGGGGCGAAGGCTACGGGGAACGAAGAAGAGGACACGCAAAAAGAGATTGAGGCTTTCGCTACAATCGCATCGCCGGAAGTGCTGGCTCAGAAAATCGAAGATAACATGGAGGTGCTTCATGATGCCCCGGAGATTCGCCAAGCTGCGGTGAACGGCGGAATTAAAGCTGCCGCGCTCTACCAAGGGGTTATTAAGGAAAACGTTCAAGCCTCTACAAACATGATAACAGGTGAGACGCGGATATCTTTTTCGGATGCAGGCGCAGCCAAGATTGCCCGAGCGCGAAACGCCTGCTTTGGCCGAGCCTGTGAGCAGGTGGCTTTTGAGTTTTCGCAAGGCAGCGTCACCCCTCAAAGCCTCAAGATAACGGATGAGCTATACCCCAACGGAATGGCCCAGTACCGTGGCGGCGTAAGAGACGCGTTTACCGAAGCGTTTGAAAAAACAGGGGTGCCCCCGGACTTTCAAGTTCTTCAAAGTTACGCTAGTCTTAACTATACGACGGCGACACCGATACAGAACGCAATGGCGTTGCAGGCGGTGTTTAAGGGAATGGAAGCGGGCCAGCAGCAGCCGCAACAGGGCGGTCAGAATGCAAAGGGCCTTAGAAAAATAGTGAATACAGGAGTGACGCCTGTAACGGCTTCGATGGAAGCATAACACTTAGGCTGAAGATATGGCCTTGAGGAGATAGATATGAGAATTATTAAGTACCGCGCAACTGTACCAAATGCGACGTTTGCGGAAACAGACCCTTTGAATCTAAAGGTTCAAGAACACCAGAAAATCACAGTCTGCGCCCTGACTGCATCAACCAACGTTAAAATGGTTGTTCGTTATGTCTTTGAGGACGACGATGGGACTGAGGTTGTTGGTGACATCCAGACGATAAATCTTACGCAAAACGTCTTGACGATAATAAACTTCAACATGAAGCTCGGCTACCTTAGAATTGTTACCGACGATGTAACTGGAACCCCTTCAGGCGGCGCTATTCGTATCGACGCAACAACAGCTAAGTAGGAGTAAGTCATGGCAGATGCAAAAATTATAAACTACGGCCAGCAAATCAGCGCAGGCTCTACGGCTATCCCAGACAACACCAGTGTTGCGCTTGATATCGAATCGACGGATGCCAAGGACTACGTCACTATAAGCACCGATGACTCGAACCCGTCTATTATCTTAGGTAAGGATGGCGCAGAGGTTGGGATTGGTGTGGCATCACCCGCACACTTGCTCCACGTCCAAGACGGCGACGCGGCGGTGGTTACTAATTCAGCCGATGCTGTAGCCAAGAGCCTAGTATTTACCAAATCCCGAAATGCGACAGACGGTGCCCATACTCCCGTTGCTGATAATGATGTTATCGGAACCATACAGTTTAAGGCTTCCAACGGTGCCGCATTTTCGGACGTTGCATCTATACGAGCGCAGATAGATGGCGAGCCGGGAGCAGCGGCGTCTATCTCTTCAATTAGTGCAGCGGGTGCAGGGTATACGG
>Ga0209337_1003194_pt1 | contig 11576 bp, 15 predicted proteins | sample LinPmetageLP53_FD_184044 | JGI IMG/M metagenome (GOLD analysis project Ga0209337, IMG submission 184044) | Marine viral communities from the Pacific Ocean - LP-53 (SPAdes) (version 2) | ecosystem: Environmental > Aquatic > Marine > Oceanic | place: Pacific Ocean | collected 2010-02-08 | reverse complement strand
CCAAGTACGCTCTCCACCAAGATATTTAGGAACTATATGATCCATTGTGAGATCCTTAAACGAAAAAACACCTCCACAGTATTGGCAGGTGTTCTGATCTCTCCATATAACATTTCTTCTGTTACAAGATATAGTTAAACGGTATTTTGAAACATATGTTTTAAGGACTATAACAGACGGATAGACCGTGTTAAAAGTCGGACCAGTGTGATAACCCTCCAATAACTTTGCACGTCCAGAATAGACCATATTGAAGCCTTTATGGACAGGTATTACTCCTATCGGACGATAGGATGCATCAAGTTTGAGAGTATATGTTGGAGTCACAAAATAACTAGTTTTTAGTTATCAGTTTACCCGCTGCTGATTCACTTGACACTTTGGTTAGACAAGCTTCTGAAAGGGAGAAGTCATCTATAAAGGACTTGAGTTCTCCAAATGCTCTCTTATAATCAGGTATCATCTCAACTTCTGTTTTTCCGCCATGTGAATGAATGGCGTGAACTTCTCCAATATTATCATATATTGTAACTGATGGATGTTCTGATAGCCAAGTTAGTGCGACCTTCCCGTTATCAAATATAAAACCTTGGGCTACCCTTCCTGTTCCGGATATTCCAGATTCATCTTCTGTTCTTTTTAAGTAAAATACTTTCATAGTTTTCATAAGAAATCAAAATTCGGAGGAGGTTTTGGTTCTTCTTCCGTATCCTCTTCTGAATCGTCTTCTATCTCCTCTTTTTGTTTAGGTGCCTTAGTTTCTTCCTTGGGCATCTTATCTAAATATCTCTTGGAAACTAATTGCAAAATATAATATATCACAACTGATGTTTCCTTTGGATTGAAAGGGGTAAAATATAGGGTGTTTCTGGTCAGTTCCATCATGAGAACTTTTTCCCAACTCTTGCCTAGAACATATATCATACATTCTTCTACATACACCTCATAACCTTTGGACTTAAGATGGTCTACCATGGTACGTTCTTGTTCGTCTCTTTCTAGTTCAGTCATATGAGGAAAAGCAAGACCACTGCTTATTGCCTTGAGAATAGTATCTTTAAGCTGTTTTAATAATGTCTCATCCATTATCTTCCTCAGAAGACAAGAGAGAAGGTATGATACTATCAAATATTATTCTTGATGTCTCTTCTGGGCCTGTTGTTTTAAATGCTCGTCCGTTATATCTAAGAGCGTTGTACAATTCCCAATCATTACCTGTTTCTTCGCATCGGTCACCAACAAAATATGCTGGTTGATAATCTTTGAAATGTCTAAGACAGTATGTTTTGTCCCAACCAACTGGGAATATATCAAAGGAGGTATCTCCTCCCATCTTCATTATGATGTTTTTGATACCCATATCATTTTTGATTCGAATATTAAAACCCATTATTTCTTCTTGTCTGAAGGTACTAGAACTTCTATTGTCGAATTCGATAAATTCTTCTCTGTCTGTATCATTTGCGTTTCTACCTATAGGGCACCAGTTTATCATGGAACCTCTATAGTCTATATGGTGACCTGTGAAGGGGATGTCATATAGTTTCATAAGGTGCTGCCGCTGGAGGAGGTACGAAATTAAAGCTCGAAAATTAGTTTCTCCAAGTTTTTCTCTCATATTAACTTGGTGAGCTAAGCGATACTCGCTATTGGCACTATCGGGAGGAGGATAATATTTTGTGCCATTACAGGGGAGGATATGAATACGGTATCTTAATTCCGATCTCTCCAGCAGCATTCCTATTTGTTGGTGAACATAAATATAATCAGAACCGGTTACAATACCTATCTCAGTATGTTTGGCCAATTCCCGCAGAGCAGGAATAATATTGCTTTCCATAACCTTTCTTGGTTTTGTTAGAGTTCCGTCCATGTCAAATAAGACAATGTTTTTCATTTTCACCTACTCTTATAATATAACATACTTGTTGTTACTTGTCAAGTGAAATGTTCATCTTTTTTAAATTTAAATTTAATTCACTAAGACTTAATCCTAGGAATGTCGCGGCATCAAGCTTTGAACGACATGCAGAAAGGGCGAACCTCACAACAGCATCTCTGCATATGGACTCAATAGACTTCCATATTTGGAAGTTATACATACGGTTGTTAAGATATCTTGCAGATAGCTCAAGCTTGACAGAAATGATCTCTTCTAGAGTAAGAGAAGAAAGCATGATCTCAAATTGATCATCAATCTTTTTATCTTTCTTTAATTTGTTTATTGTTGAGTAATAATAGGACTTTCCTTTATACTCATTGTTCTTCTTTTGCCACATTAGGCACCTTCAGGGCTTGATATCTCAGGTTTAGTAAGGTTGGGGTTCAATTCTGATTCATAGGACTTCATCAGCAACTCAAGGTTGTATAAACACCAATCTTTAAACATCTCACGGTCTGCTTCGTTATCAAGATCTAAATAAGCATCGGAAAAGTATGATTGAACAAGTCTAAATGCATCAAATGCTTGGTTACGACCAGTTCTGTCCATGTCATCAAGACCAGTACCAAAATCTTCTCGTTCTGTCTCTACTTCCTTCTTTTTTGCCACATCTTTTTCAACTTGGCTTTGAGGAGGAGGTTTTTCATCCGAGACAACATCAAATACTTCGTCGTCTTGAACTTGAACTTCTATCTCTTGAAGTAATCCGTCCAATTCAGCTTCAACATCAGCTTCAATGTTAGAATCTGCTGGAGGAGACTCTAAGCCTTCTGGTCCTTTAATATCTGCATCAGGTACAGGATTGGGATCTCCGCCTTGGGCATTAAGAGCATCCAACTGTTGAAACAAACTAATAAAAGCATTCAATAAGTGAGCTGTAAAAGATGTCCTTTGTTCTTCCGACGTTGTAAGTTGTTGGAACTTAGACTTGATAGATGGTTTAGCCTTACGGAAAGCATCACGAAGCTTGTTAATACCTGTGTTTGGATGAGGGTTGGCCTGTTCTTTTGCTTCTTTTATCAATCCACGAATAACTTGGCGAAGTTGTTGTTCCTTTCCTGCTTCTCTTTTAATGCTTTCTTTGATTTTATTACGAATGTATTTTCGCAAAAGAACCTCTGCTTGAACTTCTCTAGTCATAATATTTTCATCCTTGTTGTTACGTACAACCCCTTGAACAGCACCGCTGCCCATAGAAGCCATCTCTATTAACTCTTTTAATGTTGTTATCTCAACAATGTTTTTCATTACTCACCACTCTCATCTGTGTTTTGCTTTAACGCGAGCGCAGCTCTGAGTTGTTCAATGGTTAAAGAGTCAAGCATCTTTTGAAGTAAGTCATCTTCAGCAGCTTCAGAAGGAACTTCCTCTGCTTCTTTCATTGGCTTCTTCTCATCACTTGGCTTTGCACCACGAGCTCTCATATCCGGTCTAATGTTTTTAGCACCTTTGCTAATATCTTCTGCTTCTTCTTTATCTGATTTTGCGCCTGATATTGTTCCAGCTATTCCATGACCCATAGAGATCTCTTCGATCTTCTCTTCATCATCAGAACCTTCTTTCTTATCTTTCGCAGCATCTTTCATAGATTCTTCTTTATCACCATCACCATCAATATCGATGTAATCTGGTTTGCTATTTTCATTTAATTTACTAAGGTCCATTGAGAAACCCCAACGTTCATTTAGTAAACCATTCAGTTCTTTATTTTTCCATTTTTTCGTTGACATTTTGCGTATTCTCCTTTCGTAAAAAATATCTTTATTTTTAGATTTGTATTGATCTTCCCAATCTCTAAAACACATATTACCTTCTAAATAGGCTTGTTCTTCCATTTTTCTCAAATGTGGATCTTTTTGAGCATACCCTTCACCTGCAATATGTTCATTATCAAACATACCGCGTTCGTTCTGTGTGTGATGAACCAACTCATGAGCTATAGAGCGCATCATATCCTTTGGGTGGCGACCATCTACATAGACAGTAACCTCCATTGAGGATGGGTCATAATGAGCAGTTTTACCCAACATTGGGTGGTTAGCTCCATCAGAAACAAAGTTGATAGAAGGTGATTTTTTAAATCCAAATTTATCCTTTGCAAAACCATAGAGGTTTCTTACCAAAGGTTTCATCTCAGATATATCGTATTCAGAGTTGTTATGTATTTTACAAGACATATATTAATTAGTCTCCACTTTCTGTATCTTGTGTAATAAGACGGGTATTCTTGTCCCTGTTGAGTTTTCCATAATTACAGCATAATGAACATCTCGCTTGGTTTTCATATTTTGACTTTTGGTTTTGAACTTTACTATAATTCCCCACTGCTCTCTATAATATTCATCGTAATTACAGTCTCGAATGATAGTTCTCCACCTAACATAATCGCCAATCTTGAATTTATCCAAATATACTTCACCTAAGCTCATAATATTCCTTTTTATACTACTTGTATGACTCATCAGGAGCGCAACTATTACACCCACACCCTTCAGGCGTTTTTTGACCCATTTCATACTCTAGATGGTGCTTTACAGTCGAAATATAGTCTACTGCTTTGGTTATTTTACTTTGAACCCATGATTCTAACTGGTCGTTGTCTTCTAACATAGCTAAAAGTTCATTAGAATAGTCTGATATTTGCTGTAATTGCTTCTGGGCCATACTACCTTCATCGTCTGGATGGTCGAAATATGGCTCATTTTGGCCCATAATAGGGTTGTTTTGGGGGGTATCACCAAGCTTTACAAGGGACATCTCCTCATTAATTAGCTTAATTAGCTGTTCTTTTGTGATTTTCATATCAATTTTACCTCATTTTGTTCAATATAACTAGTAAAATCACTATGATTGTAACGTCAAAGCCAGCAAAATAGTAAAATATCATAAAAAACACCACTGATAGGCAAAAGATCAGCCATTTTTCAATAAATTCAGTCATTAATTCCACCCAACCTCTTCAATTTCTTCTTTTGGGACCAGTAAAACAACACCTGTTATGAATTTATAGTGAGAATACACTCTAACAAGACCATCTTTGTCTGGTTTGTTAGATATTAGGTAGTATTCTGCTCTCTTAGGTACCAAAATAGGCGTTTTATCGCTCATTGAGTAGTAATAACCATAACCTTCACCCTTAATTGCGACTTGTTGTAAGGGATTTCCCTTCGAATCCTTAATAAAACTTGCTAAAGTCTCTGCATATAAGATATATTTATCATCTTGAGACGCTATACTGCTTAAATCTTCTTCTGGGAGGCTTACAAAGGATTGCATTAGCTTCTTTAGAGCATCATCAACACTAGAATTGGTGTTTTTAGGTGTCGTTTTTATTATTTTTGACAATTTTGACCTTAATTCTTTTTTTTTTAGTTCTCTTTCCTCTGTAACGTTCGTTAATTGAGGCTTGGGTTTGTTCAAAAGGGTCTTTTTCATCTTTGCCCACGACTGAGACTGGGATGGGAGGTGTTTTACCTCCATGATTGATGGATTATCAATATTCTTGAGGTAGAATTCGATACTATTTATTGCTACTTCTGTCATATTTGACATATAAATGTGTAAATCACTCTCTTGAACCCATACAAACTCAGAGTTCTCTTGAAAATCTTGTATAAAAAGGTCTACAGGCGGCTCTTCAACGGCATATTCTGTCCAAAGTATGCGCATGTCCATATCTTCACCCTTCCAATTGTGAATATATTGGTAAATTAGGCGAGACTGTGGTATTATAAGTCCTGTTTCTTCAGCAACTTCACGTTCATAACCATCAGCAACACCCTTTAGACCACGGTCAGCTTCGATATTCTTGATATGACCCCCGGGAATGTCCCATTTGGTGCCTTCATCGGTCCTTCTGAGGAGTAGAATGCTGTCGTGTAGGTCAGTTATGATACCTTTAGTGACAATATTTGAGTCTTTATAGGCTGAGAGTGATGATAATACTTCAATTCCGTATCTTTGACACTCTAATATCTCTTCCATACTGTCATCATGGTGTAATTCAACACCTAATTGTCTCAATGTCTTTGCTTTTAGGTCGCCTTCTGTGTAATGAACCCTTGTTGGAGGGAATATATGACCAAGATTGAGTAACTGAATGTGATATGGTACAGATTCTTCTGGATAATAGTCCTCTAAAGACCGTTTCCTAGATGTGACGATGTATAATTCAGCACCTTCTGAATGTAATTCTTTAATTTTCTCTATAAATGCTTGATTGTACTCTTGAAAATGGTAAATAGGTAAGTCTGAGTCGTCATCAGAGTCTATCATGTAACTCATGACTATCGTATTGTCCCAATCAAAAGATATTTTTCTATTTTTCACTTGACACCCTCCTTAATTCGTGTTATATTATTATTATAATAAATATATTATTTGTTTCATTCCACTGTAACAATTACAATATAACATATCTGGGAGGATCTGTCAAATGAAATCTAAATCTTTTTTCTTTTATATATTTTCTTTTAATTAATATTATATAATCAATAATAATTACTATAATCATGATTAATAAAATCTATAATCTATAAATTACTGTTTATTATCTTTCATTCTTAATATTCTTTCTTCAGCATACTTTTCACGCATTGTTATTAAACCAGCATCTAATTTTTCTAATGCTTTTTCTAACATTGCATGTTGTAACTGAAGTTTATCTATAACTTTGTCTTGTAAAAGTCGTTCTTCTTCTTTTGCATCTTTTCTAGTTTGATAATTAGCATACAAAAGTGAAGCAGTCCAGAGACCTAAAGGTCCATACTGGGCTAATGATTCAATTAAAATTTCCATATCTCATAAAACCTCCGTGTTTTATGTAAATAGTATAAAACTATGCCAAGTGGCATAAAACTATTTCATAGATTTGGAACCACGGCACTTCCATTTCTTCCGAGAGAGGGCATTTGCACATGGTGGGTTCTTACATTTCTTGATTTTAGCTGAACGAGCACAGTAAGCATCACCTTTCTTGGTTCCGGGACGTATTCTATCGCCTCCACCTTTAGCTTTACCAGCTTGACCAAAAGATCTGCATCTACCATTGACACGTTTTACGTATCTTTTACCTTTTGCTTTCTTACAAGGTTTCTTTTTCTTTTCTTCAAGGTCTTCTATCTCTTGCAAGTAACCTTCCAACTCCTCAGAGATTATATTTTGTAATTCTTCTTGTGTAACGTTCATTGATTCTTCCTTTTTTTGACTAACATTCTTAGCTTTACCTTTTCTATCAGGGTTTGGATCTTCTTTTCTCTTCTTTTTAGCTCTCTTGTCTCTATCTTTCTTTGATAAAGACTTTCTATTGTCAGGATCTCGACAATATGGCTTTGTTTTCTGTCCTTTTTGTTTGGCACAAGGTTTTCCATCATATTTTCCACCGGCTTGGACCCAACCACCGTCGGCAAACCAATCATCTAAACCATAACCTTTGTCGCCTGACTTTTTTCCATCTGTTTTTTCTAGAACTACCTGTTCTACATCAGATCTGGTCATATTCCTTCCTCCATTTTTCTTTTTATTATAATTTTTATTGTTCTTTTTGCCTTTGCTTCTTTTTGTATCTCAACTTCTTCACCATCATCCATAATATAATCACCATCTTCGTGTTTTCCAACATCATCCATGCCTGACAAAGTCTTTTCAACCTCTTCGTCTGATGAATCTGTGCCTTTTACCAAAGGATCGAGACCAGAAGCTCCACCTTCATCTGATAAAATATCTTCCAACTTATCAGGATCAACATGGGTGTACCCCTTTTTTGCCAATTCATTATGATCTTCCTCTTTATTGGCTCTTTTTTTGTCACCAGTTTCTGGATCATACATGTCATGAGCTTCAAACTCTTCATTCATCTCTTCGTTCTTCTCAGACTTGTTGCCCCAATTCTTAGCACCAACTTTGCGACATTTGACAAGAGCACCAGAAGCATAGGCAGAAGGCCAAACATCGTAACGAGACTTCACTTTATGATAGCAAGCATCTTTCTTACCCTCTTCTTCGTTAATTTTCTTGTTAACTTTTACTTTGATTGATTTTTTCATTTTTTGTTTTTCCTCATTTGAATGGTTTTCTTTTTAGAAGCTTCTTTTCTTTTCGTGGCATAATCAAAAGACTTTTTTAGTCTCGCTTTGGCTTCTGGGTCTTTGGCATTTTGATAAGCAGCTCTTGACCTTTGGTGTATTAGATTAATTATTTGAGATTGTCTTTTATGACTCTTAGACTTGAAAGATTCTTTTGATAACGTATCTCTAACATCTTGAACAGTTGCAAACTTAACTGAAACTGTGTCACTAGGATCTTCATCAGTATATAGTCTCCTACCTGAACCTTTTGGTTTTTTACCTGTTCCTTTAGTTGGGTCCTTTCCTTCTTCTGCTTTTACACAGTTGCGGTATGTCTTTCCAAACATCTTTTTTGTTTTTCTTGTGTCATGGGTCTTGTAGCCCTTCTGGCATTTTTCTTCCAAATTCTTTAAAATTTTAACTTTGATTTTCTTTTTATCGTCGCGTTTGCCATCGCCACCACCGCCACCATCACCTCCGGCGTCTCCACCGTAGTCACCGTAGTCGTGATATCCGTAGCCACCCCAATAGACTGCACGTCTTGGGCTGCGTCTTTTCTTTCTCTTCTTACGTTTCTTCTTTTTCTTCTTCTTTTCTTCAACAACTTCCGAGCGAGGTTTGAACAATCCGAGATCAACAATGACGATATCTTGAGTGTACTCTCGAATCATAACATTGCCCTCATGCATATCTCTTCCAGCAAGACCTGTTAAGGCCTCTAGCTCTTCGATAGCGGCACGAATAGACTCTGCCTCCCCTATGGAGTCACCTACTTCTGCCGGAGCCCCTCCTCGGTCCATTCTGGACACTTCTGGACGGTTATGAACTCCGATGGCTGAACCTTTGCGGATAAAATCTGTCCAACTCATAGCGATACCAATGTTACTCTGATAGTAAAACATCATATCTTCTTCTTTTAAGATTTCCATGAGTTTGATTATGAACACTAGGAGACCGGGATTGGAAGCATATTCTTTTTTTATCTCACCGAAGCCATCGAGAAAAGCATCTCTTGCTGTGTATAAAAAGGCTTCGTTCATTCTATTGAGAATCTTATAAAATAACTCATCGTTTTTCCCAGCTTCAAAAGCAGGTAACTGTAAGAACGGTAATGTTGTCAGCTCACCTTTTACTCTGTTTATTATTTTCTCATCAGCCCCATCTAAGAGCTTGTCGATAATCTTATTTCTCGAGGTATCGTTTGTAAGGTAGGTATACATTCTTCTTCTAACATCTTTATATACACCTTGTTCGATTGTATCACCAGTTGGAGCAACCAAGCCTTCTCGTCCTTGAAAAATATCATTGACAAGATTCATCTTGGCCCCTTTATTGGTTAAGAGTTCCATAACGATAAAACCATATCTATCTTCTACAAACATATCAAAGACTTTTGGAAAATGTTTTGCAACCAATTCACTTTGTTCTCTTGCCTGTTGAGTAACTTTGTAATTATTCATCTCTCGGTTCATTGCCATATCCCCAATACCACCTTCGTGCATTACTTTAATAGCAACTTCGTTTCCTTCTGGGTCAATGACCTTGAACACACTACCATACATTCCGCTTCCAAGTTCAATAATATTGTTGATATTGAAACCTTTCTTCTCAAGTATAAGCTCGTACTTAGTCTTTGTTTGCATCCTAGGCGGAGGAGAACGTCGTGTTGGTCCTTTTGGCGGAACAGTGTTGCTACCAGTAATACTATCAGCATCAGAGCCAATCATTTTATCCAGAGCGTCCGTAAAAGAGCCTTCGTTCAATTTTTTTCTTATTCTTACCTTCATAGATTTACCTCTGGAATAAATAGTATATTCTATTGGTAATTGTACACAACTTCAATAAGAGAATCTTCAGTAGGTGTAACTGTGAAGAATATTGTATTTGAAGCAGCGTCATATATCCAATCATTCCAGATAGCTCCACGAACAAATACTTCAATGTGTTGATCCGAGACCGGAACATAATCAAGTTTTATTTCATCAACCAGTTGCAGTTGGCTTGAGGCTTGGGCCACACCTTGCGACCAGTCATCGGCACAGATGTCAATAATAACTCCGCCAAAATAATTTGCAACATCCATGTAGTCTATACCAACATCTAGGTTGGGATTGAACTGAGTAGGGCATTCACTTATGGAAACATCCTGATTTACAATAGCAGTAACGTAAACAGTTTCACGATAATTTTGAACCCAAGAGATAAAAGACGTTGGATCGTTGATGCTACTAGTAGGGAAACTATGGTCATTTTCATCGGATACAAACACAACCAATAACGCAGCATCATGACGCAACCATTGAAGAGCATCAATGTTTTCAGTTGCAAACCTATGGACGGCTTCCAAACCACCTTCACGGTGTCCCGAGACATTATTGTTTAGGCTTGCTTGAGCATCCGTGGCACTATCACCGGGCAATAATGGAAATGAGCTCATATTAGAGTTTATTACTCGATCAGTGGATATTATTTCCAATCGCCAAAAAATATTAGTGGGTAATGCTGCCATCATTTGAGCAACACCATCAACAACGCGAGGCATATCGTTTACCATGGAACCCGAAGGGTCTACAACCCATAGGATATCAATGCCATTCGCGAGTCTTGGTTGGATAACCGATTGGACCCACAGGGGATACTGCTCGGGGACTTCGACTTCTACCTCAACTTCGACTTCTACTTCAACTTCCACTTCGACTTCAACGTATGCCGTATCATATACGGTAACCTCCACCTCCTTGATAATCTCATAAGCAATTCCATGCTCACTAATACAACTCAACAAAAAAAGTAAAAATAACATACATAAGGCCCTCCACCTACATTAGTAACTATTACCTTGCAACGCAAACAGTAGAAATGGTTGAGAATTTTTTCTTTGTAAACTTTATATCAAAAGTCGTCTAAGTTAAAACCTTCAAGCCCTTTGACCAAACGCGTGTTTATCTCTCTTTTTAATCTTTGTTGTAGAGGGTTCCCCCAACCAGTTGGAGTTTTTGCCATTTCAGGGTCGCTTTTAATTGCCTCATTAATGATATCAATTATTGTTACATCATCAAGTTCTAACGCATCCATAATTTCAAAAGCCTGCTCGGCGGCTTCAATATTGGAAAGTAAAAGCTTTATAAGCTTTTCTTTATGGTCGTTGCGAAGCGATTCGGTTATGAGTCTATAGGGCGCTTGAGTTGTTAGTTTCATTTGATTACTGGGAGCCTCGTTTTGGTTTTATCGAAGCAACAGCGCTCGATGTTTAATTGGCGATATAGCTTGGCTATTTGCCGCTCGTGTTGTCTTATCATATTTTCGTAGGCCTGTATCTGTGCCTTGATAAGTTCTTGTTCATGATTCGCTGGCATCTTCTTCCTCTTGCTTGGAACCCATCTTAGCAGCAATCTTCTTATTAATATCATCAATATCATAATCATCGCCTTTATAGATCAGGTCATCTTTTTCTAGTTCGGCTCGGGTTGCTCGTTTAGCAATCTTTTTCTCTTTATCCGCAATAGAATACTTTGGTCCTTCGAGAACTTGCTCGAGTTCTTCACGTATCATCTGTGTTAACTGTTCGT